>ERZ887851.5-NODE-5-length-235011-cov-31.069715_pt1 | contig 235011 bp, 163 predicted proteins | sample MGYA00521100_ERZ887851 | MGnify/ENA primary metagenome ERZ887851 (study PRJEB32303, sample SAMEA104408602) | aquatic metagenome | biome: Brackish water; feature: Pelagic; material: water | place: Baltic Sea | collected 2014-06-06T16:11:00 | depth 11,444 m ... | reverse complement strand
CTTAACCGCATCCAAACTCCAGCCTGCGATCTTTCGCTTTATCTCAATATTTTCCCGCTCGAAAATCCCTTCCCGGCTGGGATAAGCCCACTCAGTCTTCCTGAATGGTATTGTCGGGCCCGACTTCAAGTTCCGGGGTGAGCAACGGTGATGCGTCGATTCCTTTGGCGTCCATCAGTTCGACTGTCCGTTCCAATGCCTTCAATAGGCCAAGGCATTCAATTGGGTCCAGAGTGGCAAGTCGTTCCAGAAATTGTTCGTGCAGGGGCGTCGGAAGATTTTCGATTCGCTGCCATCCCTGTTCAGTAAGCGAAACGCATACGCGCCGGCGATCTTTGCTTTTCCGTTCTCGACAAACGTAACCGCTGTTTTCCATCTTGTCCAGAATTCGCGAAACGGTTGGAGCCGACAGTTGCACATCGCTGGCCACCATCGCGACCGTCACTTCGGCATCGTCCGGAAACTCCGAAATGGCTTTCAGGCAAAGCATCTGCGGTACGCTGACTCCACCGTGCTTTCCAACGCTGCGCGAATGTTCTGAAGTTCGACGAATTATCCGCCGAATCGCACGCAGAATCTGAAAGCCAATTGAATCCGACTGTTCCAAGTGAACCCGATTCGAAAAGATAAAACGGATCAGCAGCATGTGCCGCCGTCAGGACTGCCACAAATCAATCCCTTTCAGGATCATTTCCACAGCGATGGTGCCGATCACAAGGGCAGAAGCACGACCGATCGCTTCCATGTATCGCTGCAAAAGCAGTTCGCTGTGGCCCTGAAGATAATCAAAAAGTCGTTTCGTGCCAATCAGCATCAGGCAACTTGCCAGCAAGGCGACGACGATTGATAACCAGGCGAATCCCACTGGCAACTTTGAACCAGCCAGTACACTGGCGCTAATGGTGCCCGGCCCAATCAAAAATGGCATCGCGATTGCCCCCGCCAGGTGTGCCGCATCGCCTCGCAGTTCGCCGATCATCTGTACGCCAAACACGATTGCACGAATTCCAATGACAAGAAAGACAATCCCGCCAAAGATCAGAAATACGGCAAAACGAACCTGCAGTATGTTCGAAAAAAATCTATCGCCTGCCCATGCGAAAAAGCAAAACACAGTACCACTGATCAAAAAGGAACGACAGATCACCTTTGTAAAGGTCGCCGAAGACAGCTTCGCCATCACGTCGTGCAGATAAGCACTCATCAGCAGCGGATTGAACAGTACCAGCATCAGCACAACTGCATCGATAAAAGGTTTGGTGATGTCCATAAGCTATTGAATGGCCTCAATGCTTCGTTCAGCAAGGTATTCAGGTCTGGGAGGTCGATCGCAAAATGGATCGACAATGGCGTTGTCAACGCTGTTATAAACGGCGAACAGATTCACACGAGGGGATGGGCTCAGGTTGCCGTTGGAACCATGCATCGTGTTGCAGTCGAAGAATAGAACGGATCCGGCTGGCCCCTTGGGAGCGACAATTTCACGATCTTCCAGTAGCTTTTCCAGTGCTTCACAAGTCGGAACGCCGTGTTCCTGTCGTCGAAGAGAGTGTTCAAAGTGATTCTCCGGAGTTGTTCCGGTGCAGCGAATGTAAGTTTCATGTGAGCCGGGAATCAGCATCAACGGCCCGTTGAATTCGTGGCTTTCGCTAAGAAAAACGGAAACGCTGAGGGCTCGCATGTTCGGCATGCCATCTTCCACATGCCATGTTTCGAAGTCGGAATGCCAAAAGAATTCTTTACCATTCATCGCAGGCTTATAGTTGACTCGCGATTGGTGAATGTAGACATCGGTTCCCAGCAACTGTTTCGCTCTATCCAGCAACCTTCGGTCGGCAAACACTTTTCTGTAAACGTCGCTGTGTTTGTGCAGCCGAAAGATCGAACGAACAACATCTGAATTGGGCTCGCGAACAATTCCGGGGCGATCTTCAGGCCAGTTTTCGGCAAGCGAATTGGCTTCCCTCAACAGTTCTTCCGTTTCTTCCTGTGAGAACAGGCCTTGAGCGAACAGGAATCCGTTGTGGTCGTAGTTCCAGACTTCGTCGGTGGTCAGCGGCCCGGGAGCGTCCGAGGATGTAGGATCCTGGCGCGGGGCAGCTTCCCATTGTTCGGACGTGCGGGAATAATACGGATCAGTTGTTTGATTTGTCATTGTTTTGACGCGGATTTGATAGTGGAGGCAGTTTGGAAATAGAAACCGGAGCTTCTTCAATGTGCGAGGAAATACACTTCGCTGGACAGCGGTAGGTTCAATGAAACGTCAGTATTTCTGCACCTCACATCAGCCGCAGGGCGTTAGCCCCGGTTAGTGCGGGTTACTGAGAAAACCGGGGCTAACGCCCTGCGGCTGGTTGAGACATGTCGCTGTCCAGTTAGATTTCATAAAGCAGCGAACTTGTTCACGTTGAGTCAAGTTTTCTGAGCGACGTAGTCGCGTTTCCGAGCGGCAGCTCAAATGGTCTGAGGCACCGCCTCGTCAGCGTCTTATTCAAAATGCTGCACGCCTGTTGACCGTAGCGACAACGGAGCGGTTCGGCGATTCCAGCGTCCCACGTCCTACAGCCAGCCACGCCACCGGGTCAAGGGCGCAGCCCTTGTTAAAAACTTCTATTCAAGCAAAGGATAGACCCCGTTTTCGTCGTGCGTTTCGGAACCAACAATTGGCGGATTAAAGGCACACACCATTCGCAGTTGCGTGTCGGCAAATAGAATATGACGCTCGTTCTGACTTAGCGCGTACATGGTTCCGGGTTCAATGCTGTACTCTTTATCATTGGTCAGGTCCTTCAATCTTCCTTGTCCCTCAATGCAATACACTGCTTCAAGATGATTCTGATATTCCATTTCAGTCGCCGTTCCTGCGTACAGGATCGTGTCGTGCAATGAAAATCCCATGCCATCACTTTTCAGTAACAGGCGCCGGCTTGTCCAGGTTTTGGCAGACGTTTCACGTTCCGTTCCTGAGATTTCACGAAGGTTTCTGACGATCATTGGTGGACTCTATGTTTCGGTACGTTTTCAAGCGACAAACAGCATTGTGTCGCAGAGGCTGTTGGCTGTTAGTTGGCGACAGCAGGTTCACTGAACGTTGCGGCCAGCGTGCTTTGTTGAAGAATCTCCAGCCCGCGAGTTAACACGTCATCGGAAATCGTGAGCGGAGGAAGTGTCTTGATGACTTCATCGTTCGGGCCCGCTGTTTCGATAATGAGCCCCCTTGAAAATGCTTCCTGGGAAATTCGTGAAGCAATCGTTTGGTCAGCAAACTCAATCCCCTGAATCATCCCGCGACCTCGAACTTCTGCGTCGTGATCGGCAGCGATGTCCAGAAGTGCATCGCGAACCTGCCGCGCATTGCGGTTAACTTTTCGAGTCAGCGAATCGTTTTGCCAGAATGTTTTCAGTGCTGCAGTGGCCGTTACGAAGGCTGCATTGTGGCCGCGGAATGTTCCGTTGTGTTCTCCGGGTTCAAAAATGTCCAGTTCGGGTTTCATCAATGTCAAAGCCATTGGCAATCCGAAGCCGGACAACGACTTAGACAGGCAAATAATGTCTGGCTGCAGATTGAACGGTTCAAAACTGAAGAATGGCCCTGTGCGACCACACCCGACCTGGATGTCGTCTACAATCAGCAGCACTTTGTAACGTTTGGCCAAAGTCGCAAGGGCTTCAAGCCAGCTTCGCGTTCCGATGTTGACTCCACCTTCTGCCTGAACTGTTTCCAGAATAAACGCGGCTGGCAGATCCATGCCGCTGCTGGAATCTTCCAGATAGCGTTCCAACGCCGCAATGGTATCGGTTTCTGTTCCCAGGTAATCACAAAACGGCATGTGCGTCACGTTGTTCAGTGGAACGCCAGCTCCCGCACGCTTGCCACTGTTGCCTGTGAGTGCCAGGGAACCGAGCGTCATTCCATGAAACCCGTTTGTGAAGGAAACAATGTTGTGGCGCCCCGTCACTTTGCGAGCCAGCTTTAACGCAGCTTCCACAGCGTTTGTGCCCGTCGGCCCTGGAAACATGATTTTGTAGTCCATCTGCCGAGGCCGCAGAATCAGTTTTTCAAACGTCTCAAGGAACGCTCGCTTGGCGGACGTGGACATATCCAGCCCGTGAAGCACGCCGTCAGCGGACACATAGTCAATCAGGGCTTTCTTAAGAGTCGGGTTGTTGTGGCCATAGTTCAACGCCCCCGCACCGGCAAAGAAGTCGATGTATTCATCGCCGGCTTCATTTACCAGAATCGCATCATGCGCTGTTTCAAACACCGTGGGAAAACTTCGGCAGTATCCACGGACGTTGCTTTCCAGTCGTTCAAAAATTTCCATCAAATATCCCTTGGGTGGTGTGGTCTTTGTGTGAGGTAAAGTAAAAGTCGCTGTGTTTGTTTGTGGCCTACTCGCAGCAAATCATCGTGCGATCGGGCCAATTCGAATCCGCGGTTCCGCCTCGTGGTCGCCGGGAGGAAAGTCACTTTCGACAAAGCCCTCGTTCGGCAGATCTACGATCGCCGAATCAAGCGTGCGTGCCAGGCACTCAAACAGACTTCGAGAGGCTGAGTTTGACGGTGCAATCGTTGCTTCAATTGCAGAGACCGTGGCCGGGTCGCATCGTTCTACCAACTGATGAAGCAGTGATGATGCAATCCCCTGACGCTTTGCGTTTGAAGCGACGCCGATTTGCCAGACGAACAGAGTGGAAGGCTGGCGTGGCAGGCGGTAGCCCGTGACGAATCCCACCAGCGAATCGCCCTGCAAGGCCACCAGACACGTGTCAGCAAAGTCTCGGCACAACAGCAGGTAGAGGTACGCAGAATTGGTGTCGAGCACTCCCGAGTCGCGTACCAGCTGCAGGATTCCGGAGGCGTCACTGATTGTTGCTGAACGTATTTTGCACGTTTTCTTTTCGTTAACCATGTGGCGTGACGGGGCTGATTCTTTAATTTTGCTGAAAAATCACTGATAGTTGCAAGATGCGTGCGTGACTATTAATTGTATATGCAATTAATGCTTGTGCAATTATACTCCCGCTTCGATGCTCGTCAACCCGAGCTCAAATTGCAGCGTTTTCAAGGAATTTATCGTGACAACTGTGGTCGTCAGCTTTCTCTGTTTTCTGGCTGTGTTTGTTGTCATCGGTGTTTCGTCATCGTTTTCTCGCAAAAGCACGACAGATGACTACCTGTTAGCCGGACGCAACGTTCCGCCATGGCTGGCAGCGTTGTCGGCAGTGGCCACCAACAACAGCGGCTTTATGTTTATTGGTCAGATTGCGTACAGCTATCGAGTCGGTATCGAATCAATCTGGATGATGGTGGGCTGGGTCGTCGGCGATTTTGCCGCCTGGATACTCGTTCATCCAAGAGTTCGCCGTGAATCTGAGCGAATGAACATCGCCACAGTTCCCGCACTGCTGGGCACTTCAAACGACGGTGAAAAGCGAGTTGTGATTGTGCTTGGTGGGCTGATGAGCTTTGTGCTTCTTGGCGTTTACGCAGCAGCTCAGCTAAAGGCCGGAAGCACGGCTTTGCAATCCCTGTTCGGATGGGAACCTGCCGTCGGCGCGATTATCGGTGCAGTTATCGTCGTTGTTTATTGCTTTTCGGGCGGGATTCGAGCATCGATCTGGACGGATGCCGCACAGTCTTTTGTGATGGTATTTGCGATGGCAACATTGCTGATTGCAGCCAGCCGCGAGGTTGGTGGGCCGACGGATGTGTGGAACAATCTCAAGGCTCAGGACGCTGATCTGGTACGGTGGTTTCCGATCGACCTGAAGTTTGGATTTTCGATGTATCTGCTGGGGATGGTCTTCGGCGGATTTGGAGTGATCGGCCAGCCGCACATTCTTGTGCGGTTTATGGCGATCCGCTCAGTTAATGAAATCCAAAGAGCACGATTGATCTATTTTCTGTGGTTCATTCCCTTCTTTTTGGCCAGCATCGCCGTCGGACTTTACGCACGAGCTTACATGCCTGACCTGCTGGACATCCCACTGACCGCTGGGCTTACCGAAGCGCAGGCAACGGAATTGGCGATGCCGGAAATGGCTCTTCGATTGCTGCCTGACGTTTTGATTGGCCTTACGCTGGCGGGCTTGTTCGCCGCAACGATGTCGACTGCGGATTCACAGATTCTGGTCTGTTCAGGAGCCATCACTCAGGACATCAATCCCAAATGGAAAGATTCTTACGTCGCCTCCAAAATTGCGACGCTTGCCGTGGCCGGACTTGCGTTGTCCATTGCCCTATTCGCAGGCCAGGGAGTTTTTGCTCTGGTGCTGATTGCGTGGTCCTCACTTGGCGCAGGTCTGGGGCCAGCTCTTCTGCTGCGTTTGCTGGGAGTGCGCCTTTCGTCGTTGACAATTGTGCTTATGATGGCCGCTGGCGTTGGAACTGTAGTCGCCTGGAATATGATTGGCTACGACGCAGACGTCTTCAAATTGCTTCCCGGCATGGCGGCATCGTTTCTGATGTGGCCCGTGGGGACGCTGATTCAGTCGCTCGGTTCCGCTGCGAAGTGATCTGGCGAAGGATGCAGGCTAAGTGCGGAAGAAACACGGAAACAATCCTGGATTGCTGTTCTCCGTGGCTAAATTGCCGTGTCAAAAATCGCGAAAGGGGCCACGTGGTTCTGCGGAATCCATTTCCTGCTTCCATTGCGTGAATGCTGTTGATAGTTGTTTTGTCCTGGCGGGGTCTTCCTTTGACAGATCGTGCTTTTCGCCGATGTCTCTGGCCAGATTGAACAGGCTTTCACCTTTGGATGTTTGGATCCACTTCCAATCGCCAACTCTGGCCGCCTTCTCGTCCCGCCGTTGCCAAAACATATTTTTTCTTGGCGAGACTTCGTCGCCGCGAAGTGTCGGCAGCATGTTGTAGCCATCAAGGGTGATGCTGGCATCCAATGGGATTCCGGCTGCTGCTGCGATTGTTGGAAGTACTTCCAGCGATGTCAGAAATTCATCGGATACTTTTCCGGCAGGCACGTGTCCCGGCCAGCGAACAATGCAGGGGACTCGTATTCCGCCTTCAAACATCTGAGACTTTCGGCCGCGCAATGGAGCATTGTCGGCTCCACCACTGCCGCCGTTGTCGGAAAAGAAAATGACTAACGTGTTGTCGGCAATGTTGTGCTGATCCAGCAGAGTCATGATCTCGCCGATAGCCGCATCCATTTCTGTTACGGAAGCTCTGTAAGACAGCGTTCGCATCTGCGAATTGGGCTGGCTGGCGGGCTTGCCATATTTGGTGCCTTGAACGAACTCCGCTTTCTGTGCCAGTTCCGGATACATCGAAAGGAACTCTTCAGAAGCCTGAGCTCCCCCGCGAATCTTCGGATCCAGGTTCGAAGCGTTATGAGGCGCATTGAAGGGCAGATACAGAAAGAACGGCTGCTTGCGATTCTGTTCAATAAAGCGAACGGCTTCCCGCCGAAACAACGTTGTGCAGCACGTGCCCTTATCTTCGGTTGTGAGCTTAATGTCACGATACATGGATGGCACGCCATAGCGTTCGTGAGTGAAATAGTCGATGCCGGTGTTAACGAACCCATAGAATTCATCAAACCCTCGAGACGTCGGCAGGTATCTGTGCAACGATCCCAGGTCCCATTTGCCGAAAATTGCCGACCGATATCCGGCGGGTTTCAAAACGGCGGGCAGCAGAATTTCTCGCTCGTCCATCCCGCCGATGCGTTCAAACGACACTTCGTATTCTGCAGGCTGGTAAAGATAACCGTAGTCCGGAGCTTCATTCCGGATCATGTCGTAGATGCCATTGCGTTGCGGGTACCTGCCTGTCAAAAACGCACCTCGACTGGGCGTACACGCTGGCCATGCAACATAGAAGCTTGTCAGCCGAGTTCCTTCTTCAGCCAGACGGTCCAGGTGCGGCGTGATGATGTCGTGGCCACGAATGCAGCCCAGGTCCCTGTACCCCTGATCATCGCTGACAATCAGCACAATGTTCGGTGGAGGGGCCGGCGCAGCGTCCTGCGCGCTACAAGGCGGAGACAGCCACACAGAAAACAAAACAATAAAAAATCGATGCAGCTGCATTTTCAGCTTCTCCGTGTGGAATTCGCGGCAGTCGGATTTGCTTGAACGTGCCGCAGCACACCAGACAGCAACAGTGTCAATCCAGCCACGGCAAGCGGCGCTGCAGGAAAAGAATATCGCAATGCGTTGGCAATGCCCTCAGCAAGTTCGGACGGTTTGGGGCTGGTTGAGGATGCGGCCACCGCAGAATAGCAGTCTGCCAACATCGCAACGGTTATTGCCACGCAAAGACTCGACAACGCCAGCAGCGTGATTCCGGCCTTCAACTGCCAGGGCCAGCCGACTTTGGTTTGCGTCGTTTCCGTACTTTCCGGATCGCTCATCAGTAAACCTTGCCAATCTAAAATCGCGACCAGTAGGTGTGCACGATTCTGTTTTGCTCAGCTTTCAGCAGCGTGAAACTATTCAGATGCCTCAGCCGCAGGTTTTAACGTAACGACATCGGGTTCGTTGCAGCAGCCTGTCGGTTCTGAACCGCCGCCGCAACAGCCTCCCGCATCTGCAAGTTGCAGAGTTGCCGCTGGCGCACCGGATGTTTCCTTAACGATATACGGCGCCGCTGTTTTGGTGTGGTCGTTCCCGTTGTAGACTCCAAAGTCGTTAAACAGAAACTTTTTAGCAAAGCGATAGTACAGGTTCTTTTCGGGAATTTCGTGCCCCGGATGGTACTGCGAAGTGCGTGGCACCATGTTCTTGAGTTCCTGCATGGCGGTGCCTCGAGCGGTGGAATCTTTCGCTGAGTGTTTTTCAACAACCTGTTGCAGCAGTTCCGGACGTTCCAGCACAATGCAGCCTCGAGTGGTTTCCTGAGCCAGCTTGCGGAAGTCTGCCAGGTATTCTGATTTTGTGAACTTGTCGAACAGGCTGCGTTCGTCGTCGGCAGATGAATGAATGGATTCCTTCGAAAACTGCACAATCGGACACGGTTCGATATCGCCCCACGGATTAATATGATGGCTGATTCCGTTGGCCGCCGGGCATAAGGCCTTGCCGTCGCCGTCGTAATACGCATCGACAATGATGATCGGTTTCTTAGCTCGCATGTCGACAACAAACTGGCGAGCTCTACGTTGCTGTTCCGGCGTCAGACAAAGTTCCGGCGTGGCATCGGGGCCCATTGGTCGATACACGTGAAACCATGTGTACAGAACTCCCATTTCGATCAAGCGGTCCATCCACTTTTCTGTCAGCAGGTGATCGATGTTGCTTTGAGCAAGACTGGTGCAGACACCCGTCATCACGTTGGCTTTCAGGCAGTTTTCAATACCCGCCAACGTCTTGCTGTAGACGTCGCTGCGTCCTCGACGCTGATCGCTGATGATTTCGTTGCCTTCCACGCTGATCAGCGGTGTGACGTTGCCCATCTTGAACAGGCGTTTCGCTTTCTCTTCGGTGATGAACTGGCCATTTGTAAAGACCTGGAAATAGCAGTCCGGATGGCCTTCCAGAATCTCGAACAGTTCCGGATGCATGAACGGTTCGCCACCGACGATTCCGAAAAACACGTTGCCTGCCGCCTTGGCTTCGTTGATGAGCTTGTTCATTGCAGCAACGTCAATGGTTTGCTGCTTTGAAGCGACATCGACCCAGCATCCCTGGCAGCGAAGATTGCAGCTGTTGATAATCGAAACGTACAAAAACGGTGGAAAGAACACGCCTTTCTTCATTCGAGAACGATGCTTCAGCACCGATCGAGTTCCTTTCACGCCCATATTCCAGAACAGCTTCCACAGAAGACGCTTGTTGGTCTCCAGCAGCATTCGTTTGGCCATTTTGAGCGTATACATTTCGACTTCCTGAAGCAGATTTTCCAACCAGGGGCAAACCCCTGGTTCCAATTGAAGCTTTCGCGTGAGGATGTTTCGCCATCACATGAAAAACGACTCACAGCAGCGTGTGCAGTTTAATGAGTGGGCTCAATTTCACACTGCCTTCCATTATTGAGCAGCGGCAGCAAAATTCCCACCAAGAAGCACGTCTGAATTGTTTTTTGCCGCTGCGAGCCTGGAACTCGCAACTTAGAGTCTTACTTTAGAGGATGCGCGCACGTTGCGCGGATGTTGGCCGTAGCGACAACGGAGCGGCTTGGCGGTTCAAGCGTTCCACGTATTCCCCATGCAACGCCACTGGGTCAAGGGCGAAGCCCTTGTTGGGCAACTGTGAAGCTTCACAACTCCAGGTCGCAGCCGAACGTGCACGCTAAGGTGAACGTATTGACGACTGCTTCCGGCGATAATCAGCAATCTGAACGACAAACGCACACGAAGCTGGCCGCGAGAATTGATTCGCTTAACAACCTGCCAGACATCGAAAGCGCCTCAAACTTAAACGATTTATTCGGTTTTCATTGCGTGAGAAAACTGCAGCGGGCAAGTCGAATCACTTCCGAGCGATAGTAAAACCGAGTAGTTTTCCCATTCAGGCGGTCTGAATTTCGATTTTCAAGTGCCTTCTGGCACCCGTTTTTGAGCAAAAGCCACGCTATGCATCACACATTTCCCGGATCGCCATCCAACGACACCTTGAATACTCACCAGAAGGCTCTCAGCGTTAATCTGGATCCACGCCGTTATGGTACTTTCGCCGAGATCGGTGCGGGGCAGGAAGTCGTGCGTTGGTTCTTCCGTGTCGGCGGTGGTGCGGGAACGATCGCTAAAAGCATGTCGGCTTACGACATGAAAGTCAGCGACGCCATTTATGGGCGAGCCGGCCGTTATGTGTGTCGTGAACGACTGCAGGCAATGTTGGACCAGGAACATCAGCTGAACCTGGAACGATTGCGAGACGACCGAGGAGAAACCAGTACGTTCTTCACTTTTGCAGACACCGTTGCTGCTCGAGGCTACAAGGGTGGCACCGAATGTCACGGCTGGATGGGCATCAAATTTCAGGCTCACCCGCGCGACGAAGACAGTCAGATTATTATTCACGTTCGCATGCTGGACAGCGAAACAGCATTGCAACAGGAAGCGTTGGGGATTGTCGGCGTGAACCTGGTTTATGGAGCGTTTGCTCTTAACCACGAACCGGAACTGCTTGTGGATTCGCTGCTTGACGGATTGTCGACTTCGCGCATCGAAATCGACATGATTGAGTTTTCCGGAATCGCGTTTCGGCGAGTCGACAATCGTTTGATGAGCCTGAAATTGGTTGAGCTCGGTCTGACCGGTGCGGCGATGTTCTCCGCCAATGGCGACGTTTTGCAGCCGTCTGAATTTCTGTATCGCAAGCCAATTCTGGTTGAACGCGGCAGCTTTCGTCCGGTGTGTAATGTGAATATCGATATGATGAGCTGTGCTCATCAAAAGTTTTCGGAACTACCCGATGTTAACGGAAAGCCGGTCGCTCAGATCATGGAAATTACCATGAGAAACCTGAAGGCCGAAGGCGAAATCAATCATCGAGACTTTCTGGCTCGAGCCGACGTGATGGCTGCCTGCGGTATGACAGTCTTAATTTCCGATTACTTCGAATACTACCGCCTTGCCGCGTACCTGTCGCGATACACGCGAGAGCGTATCGCCATCACAATGGGAGCCGGCAGCTTACGAGACCTTTTCGACGAGAAATACTACACCGCTCTGGATGGCGGAATTCTGGAATCGTTCGGAAGGCTGTTTAAGAACGACCTGAAGATCTATACCTATCCGTTACTTGATCAGGAATCCGGTCAGTTGATGACCTGCGAAAATCTGGACATTAAGCCAGAACTGCAAAAGCTGTATGGCTATTTGTACGATCGAGGCGGCATTAACCATCTGGATAATTACAACCCGGATTGCCTGGGAATTTTCTCTCGAGAAGTTCTGGAGAAAATCAGCACCTGCGATCCCAGCTGGGAACAAATGGTTCCGATGTCTGTCGCCAAAGTTATCAAAGAACGCCGGTTCTTTGACTACCAGTGCGACACAACAGACTGTTCCGTTCAGCCGTAGTGGTTGGCACTTGTTCAAGTGCTTTTCAGGTAGCTGTTTCTCGTAAACCGCCTGCAGTGAGTGCACTCATGGCACTCACTGCACTGCGTTGAACCACTCCGTCAATCGCTGGCGACCAACGATCGCAGATCACTCATCTTCCACGCCGTGGTGTGTCAGCTTGACTCGCGTCAGGCCGTTGGCAAACCAGGGATAGATGCAGGGAATGACAATCGATGTCAGCAGTGTTGAGGTAATCAGACCGCCGATGACCACGGTTGCCAGAGGTCGTTGCATTTCGGCTCCGTCACCATTGGAAAGTGCCATCGGAAGAAATCCGAGACTGGCGACCATCGCTGTCATCAATACGGGCCGCAGTCTGGCCAGAGCCGTTTCGTGGCTGACATCCAGCAACGGTATGCCTGTGTGACGCAGATGTTCGGCAGCACTGACCCAGACCAGACCGTTCAAAACGGCGACTCCAAACAGCGCGATGAAACCTACTCCAGCCGAGATACTGAACGGCAGTCCTCGCATGTACAAAGCAAAAATTCCGCCGGACGCAGCCATTGGCACAGCCAGAAAGATCAGCATCGCCAGACGTGCAGAACCCAGACTTGTGTGCAGCAGAATGAGAATGATGACCAGCACAATGGGTGTAATAATCATCAATCGCTTGCTGGCAGATTGCAGGTTTTCGAAGTCTCCCCCCCAGCGAATTTCGTAGCCAGCTGGCATGTTCACTTTATCTTCCACGGTACGCTGAGCTTCCGTGACAAACGTGGCCACATCGCGTCCACGAACATTTGCCGAAATGAAGGTTCGTCGTCGATTGGCATCGTGTTCGATTGTGGGTGGTGTTTCTTCCATTGAAATTTCGGCCAGCTCGCTTAGTGGAACAGCCTTGCCACCGGCTTCAGACACGGGAAGCTGTTTCAGCAGAGATAGCTTCTTCCGCCATTCTTCGGGAATTCGCACCATCACCGGATAGCGAGCTCGACCTTCAAAAATCTGACCAACCTGATGGCCGCCTAATGCAGAAACGACGTCCAGAACGGTCTGTGCGTTAATGCCGTACAGTGCCAGTTTCTCCGGTATTGTCTTGATGGTCAGCGTTGCCAGGTTCGCTTGATAGTCGGCCTTCACATCGACAGCTCCTGGAATCTGTCGTAGTACCGCTTCGATTTCCTTACTCTTGTCGGCCAGAATCTGCAGGTCGTCGCCGTACAGAAGAACAGCCACGTCAGCTTTCACGCCAGCCACCAATTCGTCAACTCGCATTTCAATCGGTTGAGTAAACCCGAAGGCAACGCCGGGAACCTGTGCGTTCAGTTGGTCCGACAATTCCTGAATCAGCTGGTCACGCGTTTTGGGCGTTGGCCATTCGTGGACTGGATTCAGCAACACCCACACGTCTGTCTGGTGGACGCCCATCACGTCGTTGGCAATTTCCGGTCGACCGGTTTTGCAGAAGACGGTTTGTACTTCAGGGAAAGCTCCCACGATCTGTTCAATCTGAGTCGACATTTCGATCGACCCTTCAAGGGTGGCACTTGGCAGGCGAGACGCTTCAATCAGCAGGTCGCCTTCTTCCAGGCGAGGCATGAATTCGGCTCCCAGATTCATCGCCACAGGAATACTGACGGTGAAGACAACCAGAGCCGTTGCCACGGTTACATAGGGGTGAGCAATCGCTCGTGTGACGATTGGTTCGTAGATAAACTTCAGCCAGCGAATCAGAAAGATGTCCTTTTCTTTCATCTTCTTTGGCAGACACAACGACGCCAGCGCGGGCATCAAAGTCATGGAAAGAACCATAGACCCTGCCAACGCAAACAGAACGGTGAGTGCCATCGGGCGAAACAGCTTGCCTTCTGTGCCCTGCAACAACAGGATGGGCAGATAGACGACGGAAATGATGAGTTCGCCGAACATGGTCGGCTTACGTACTTCGACCGCCGCATCTCGAATGACGTCTACGTGAGGTGTGTCTTTGTTATCGTGAGATAGCCGGTGAATGCAGTTTTCCACCATAATGACTGAGCTGTCCACAATCAGGCCGAAGTCGATCGCTCCCAGGCTCATCAAACTGGCGGTAATGCCAAACATGTGCATTAAGTTGGTGGCGAACAGCATCGACAAAGGAATGGCCAAAGCCACAATCAATCCAGCTCGAAAACTTCCCAGCATCATCAGTAGAATGACGATGACGAAAATTCCGCCTTCTGCCAGGTTGCGTAAAACGGTGTCCAGAGTTCGGCCAATCAATGCGGCTCGGTCGTACGTGACTTCCAGAGTCACGCCATCGGGCAGCGTTTTTTCGATTTCCGTCAGCCGTTCTTTTGCTCTAACGACGACTTCACGCGAATTTTCGCCGATCAGCATCATCACCAGGCCAGTGACTGCTTCTCCACGACCGTCGCGAGTAACCGCGCCTTGTCGTGTCATGGGGGCGATGGTGACGTTGGCAACGTCTTTGACAAGAATTGAAGTGCCATCCGCTTCGCGGCGGACAACGACGTCTCGAATGTCCTGTTCGTTCTTCAGCAAAGCCACGCCGCGAATAAATCTTTGTTCGCCGTTGTGAACCACATAGCCGCCGCCGGCTGTGGCATTGTTTTCCTGAAGGCGTTCGAACAGCAGTTGCAAAGATACACCGTAACTTGTCAGACGGTTGGGGTCAGGCTGAACTTCGAATGTCTTATAGAAGCCGCCATGAGTGTTGATTTCGGTTACTCCGGAAACTTCACGCAGCTTGGGAGCAACGTCCCATTCCAGCATAGTTCGCAGTTCCATGGGGGTATGGGTGTCGCTGCGGACTTCGAACTGCAGAATTTCGCCCAAAGCGGTTGTCAGCGGCCCCATGGCAGGTGTGCCATAGCCCGATGGAATGGCGTCAGCAGCGTCAGTCAGGCGTTCGGTCACGAGCTGACGAGCTCGATAAATATCGGTGCCTTCCTGGAAGACGATCGTTACCACGGAGATTCCGAACTTGGAAACGCTGCGAAGTTCTTCCACATCGGGCAGCCCGCCCATCACCGCTTCAACGGGATAGGTGACATATTGTTCCACTTCCACCGGCGACAGTGAGCCCGCGTCGGTCACCACCTGCACCTGCACGTTGGTCATGTCAGGAACGGCGTCGATGGGCAGATGGATGGCAGAGTACAGACCGCCACAGGCCATCAGAAACACCAGAATCAGCACCAGCATTCTGTTGGTGAGAGACAGTTCGATGAGTTTGGTGAGCATGGAATATTGGTTTCAGCAGGTGATGAATAAGCAAAGTGACGGCCGCTTGCAGAAGTTGCGGGGCCAGCCAGTGTTTGTGTCGCAGGGAATGAGTAGAGCCGTCTGTTTGTTGTTGAGGGGCGGCTACTCTTCTTCACCGGCAAGCAGCAGTTCTGATTTCAGCAGAAACGCTCCACCGGCCACAACGGCCTCGCCTTCGTTCAGGCCTTCCGTAATCTCAACCCATTCTTCGTTGTGAACGCCTGTCTGCACGTCAACTCGGCGAAACGTTTCGTCGCCCAATGAAACGAAGACGAACTTTTCATTTTCGTGCTGCATAACTGATTCTGATCGAACAGCGACAACACTGCCTGAATGAGCAACTGGAATTGCCACTCGAACAAACATGCCCGGACGCAGCAGGCCATCGGTATTGGAAATGGTGGCAACCAACGGCAGGGAATTGCTTTCCATTTCGACCACTCGGCCAATGTAGTGAACCTTGGCCTTGAATGTTCGATCCGGAATTGCGGGAGCGACCACTTCGATTTCCTGGCCGGGCTGCACAGACATCGCCGCCCATTCGTTTTCGCGAATGTCCGCGGATACATACAGCGATTCTGTATTGGCCAGCACAAACAGCGAATCTGATTGTTCAACGCGTTCTCGTCTGGCGTAGGATCGTTCCTCTACAGTGCCAGCAAAGGGAGCTCGCACTTCCATTCTTGACAGCGACTCACTGGTGGCCTCTGCTGTATCTTTGTCTGCAAAGCCCAGCAGTGTGGTCAGGTGGTTTTGTGCAATCATGACCTGCCGGTTTCCGTCTCGCTGTTCGGCTTCCAGCTGTTGTTTGCGAATGCCAATGTCGTAGGCCGTGATTTCACGAACGGAGCGGAACTTGGCATCTGCCACGTGGCGGTTGTTTTCGCGTTCCTGCAAAGTTCTTAGCGGCATTGAGCCGGAATCCACCAATGGCCTGGCTGCGGCAGCCAGTTGATTGGCCAGCAGTCGTTCTGAATAGGCCGCCATAATTTCCTGGCGATATGTGCCCAGTGACTTGTCGTTGAACTGGCCTTCAATTTCATTCAGTTCTTGATTTTCATCCAACGCGGCAAACAGGCTGCGCAGATTGTTGGTAACTTCCTCAAGTCGATCCAATTGCACTACGGTGACGTTCAGCTTGGATTGCTCGCTAAGCACTGACGCCCGCGCTTTGCCAATTTCAGGGCTGTTTAAAATCGCCAGAAGCTGGCCTTCTGCCACGGCGTCTCCCGGTTTGACCAGCACGTCTACGAGCACGCCCGAAACGGGAGCTTTGATTTCAATGTGACGCGATTCGTCGTAGGTCAGACGACCGGAAACGGTTCTTACGTCTTCGATACTTCGCTTGCTGGACGTTTCCGTCACAAAGTTTGCTTTGACAACCTTCGCTTCGGGCAGGGTGAATTCAGATTCGTCTGCGGCGGTTTCGTCTGCGGCGTCAGTCTCGGTGTCTGCCGTTTCGTCGCCGGTTGAAGATGGGTTCAGCTGTCTGATGACCAGCCAACCACAGGCAACCACCGCAACCAGAAATAGTCCGGAAGTCGCTTTGGAAAAGAGATGCGAAGTGCGTGATGTTGTTTTATTAGGATTGACGGTCATCTGCGGGATCACCTATTCAGGTTCGTGCTGGATTTCTGTTGCCTGTTTTTGCGGGTTCCCCGATCAAGCGGAGAGACTGAGGGAATAGACAAAGCACGTTCGGTGCCAAACATCGTTAAGCAGGGGGATTACGGCCAAACTACTGACTCGAATCGTGCGGAGCAGTTTAAAACGCAGAAACAGCCGCACAATGTGCACGTTGTGGGCGTTTATCGCCTTCAGAATTGGACAGAAGTATCTCAGGCGATGGACAGATTCTGTCCAGTCAATTTGGAATCCGGAACGCTGTTTCCCTTCGGTTTCTTCCGGTTGAGGGCGTCTGAATCTGTATTTCGTAACTTCGACTGGTGGCACATGGATTGCATTACCCACCAATATTGCGGAGGCGACTTTTCGCTGAATGGCGGCATCTTTAGCGCGCCAGTCGTAGTTGTGGTGTGCATAAATTATGCTGTGGCAGACTGGAGATCGGCGATGTCCGGACATTTTTCAGATCAACTAATAAGTTTCCCTCTGCCCGGATTTCGGATGCGCAGCCAATCTTCAACTGAAAACACCGCGAAAGACAGCATCCTGCTGCGATTGTTTACAACTCCCTGGCGCATACTGGCGCTGGTGCTGGTTGTTGTTTTTGCCGTGGAAGCGGGCGTTATGCTTCTGCTGCCGCGTCTGTTGCCGGCCAATCTTTCCAAGCTGTGGGAAGCGCTGATTGACTCGGCGTTACTCACCTTCATTTGCGCGCCGCTGTTGTGGTGGGTCATTATCAGTCCGCTTCGCCGAGTTGCATTGGAAGCTCAGGCGTTGTCCAGCACAGTTGTGGCCAATGCAGGCGATGGCATTATTACGGTTGATTCGTCCGGCACCGTTTTGTCTTACAACGCTGCGGCGTATGAGTTGTTCGGTCATGCTCCGAAAGAAATTCTGGCAAAGCCGGTTTCTGAAGTTCTGCCGGAAATCAGTCTGGCATCAACCGCAGTTGGAGAAGCGGCGTCCACCAGTGGACGACGTCGCAGCGGTGAAATTTTTCCGGCTTCCGTATCTGTACGAAAGATCGGTGAAGACGATCAGTCGCCCGTTGTAATCATCGTGCGAGATCTTACGGAATCGCTGAAAGCCGAACAGGAACGAACGGACGCCATTCGCGAACAGGAAGCGCTTCGTGCTCAACAAATGGCGACGCTGGCTCAACTGGCGACGGGTGTGGCTCATGAAATTCGCAATCCTCTGACAGCCATCAAGATGCTGATTCAGAGTACTCAATCCGACGGAGACATCACCACACTGCCGACTGAAGACGTTCGAATTGTGGAAGACCAGATCCGGCGGATGGAACAATCCGTCACGTCGCTGCTGGACTTTGCTCGCCCGTCGCCGGCCGAACGAAGATCGCTGGTGTTGCGTGAGATCATTCCCGATGTACTGCGACTTCTGGAAGGGCAAGCGCGAAAACAGTACGTAAAGCTGGCCTTTGAAGAAAGCGTGGGCGACCTTGCCTTAGACGCAGATCGAGATCAGATTCAGCAGTTGGTGCTGAACCTGGGACTGAACGCGCTAAACGTGATGCCGGATGGCGGCATTGTGAGATTCAGCGTGCAGGCACACACAGAAGGCATGGTTTGCATACTGGTTTCAGACACCGGTCCTGGGATTCCGGAAGCCATTCTGAGCGAAATCTTTAAGCCGTTTTTCACGACCAGAAAACAGGGCGTTGGCCTGGGGTTAAACATCTGCAAACGCATCGCAGAAGATCACGGTGGCTACCTGACCGCCAGGAATAGTGAACTTGGCGGTGCGGTGTTCGAACTCTGCCTGCCGTCCGCGGCGTCCGTGTGATGATCATCAACCTGAAACCTGATTTCCAGACCGCATTGCGCTGACCTTTGTTTTGATTAAGCACTGAACCGCCCGTTTTATGGCGCCGTGGATGGCACCTTTCTGTGCATTTAAGGCGATTGCGTCGCAACTGCGAAGCCACCAGTTTTCTCCAGAATTGGTATTCCAATCGTCTTCTGGTGGAGTGTGACGGGTGTGCTCTCAAACGACTCACACGATCGTTCAGGGCGTCCTGTGACTTAGTCACGCAACTCGCCTGAGGCTCCGTTTGAAGCCTGCAACCACGCAGTGAGCTCCCCCTGATGTAAATGGTGAAGTCGGGCCCAATAAAAAAATGTGGGCCGCCACAATTGGAGTATCTGAGCGGTTTTGATCCTGCATTCCTGAGTCATATTTTCCTGAAGTCTTCCAGGAATCTTAACACTTGTCGCGACCTTACACCGGTATCGCAAAGCACGTGAATGGCTTTGCTGGTTTCCGGCATGTTGTACTGCCAAACCATCAAGTTCGGCGTCGTAGACAGAGAAAAGAAAATGACCACAGCTCATAAATTTGATTCCTCCGCAACGGCATTCAGTCCACTGAAACGCACCGTCAACCGTCGACAGGTTCGAGGTTTTACACTTATCGAACTATTGGTTGTGATTGCGATCATCGCCATTTTGATTTCCTTGCTTCTGCCCGCCGTTCAACAGGCTCGCGAAGCAGCTCGCAGAACGCAGTGCAAAAATAACATGAAGCAACTGGGGCTGGCGATGCACAACTATCACGACACCGTGGGCACGTTCCCGTTCGGTTTTGATGAACGCGAAACGCTTTGGTCAGCCATGATTCTGCCGCAAATTGAACAGGCCAATCTGTACCAGACATTTGTCTTCCAGGAATCGGGGCCAGGCAACTGGGATTCGGGTGCAGCGAATGAAATCGCGTGCGGCACTCTGATTTCAGCGTTTCGCTGTGCCAGCATGGCCGTACCTGAACACATTGACAACAACGGAATTGTCGGGCGCGTTCCGGTTAGCTATCGAGCCGTGTCTGGATCGAATGCGATTTCTGATGACCTTTCCACAATCCCCGCAGCGTACTCACCGAAGGTGGCCTTGGAGCAACAAAAAGGGCTGGACGGAATCTTCTTCGGCTGCAGCAGCACAAGAATCCGCGACATCACCGATGGTACTTCGTCAACTTTGATGGTTGGAGAGTCTTACACCGATCCCTCGTATGTGCGTGACGGTCAGGGGATGGACTATTGGCAATTCGGTGCACCCTCAACCGGTGGATGGGACTGCATTCCGGGTGACCTTGGCGGTACGGAATACTCTGAAGGTCTTGGTTCAGCGTTCTCGAAAATCAATTCTCGCCTGGATCCATCCATCCCGGGAGTTCTGGCAGAACTAAGCTTTGGCAGTTATCACATTGGTGGAGCCAACTTTACGCTCGCCGATGGTTCAGTTCGCTTCATCTCCGAAAACATTGACATCAACGTCTATCGTTCGCTGGGCTCAATCGGCGGTGGCGAAGTTGTCGGGGAATACTAACAAGGGCTTCGCCCCTTGAACCGGTGGCGTGGCATGCGGAAGAACGTGGGACGCTGGAGCCGCTGCTTTGTCGCTCTGGGAACTGATTCAGCGTCGAGGCTGGCAGGGGCGTTTGTTGGCCAATGTTGCCTGAGTCTTGTTGCCGCACAGCGAAGACTGCGGGCGAGTGCTTCCTTCAGAGTATTGCGACCACTGGAATTGTCCAGTGGTCATTTTGCAATGACGTCAATGAAATGAAACCAATTTCAGAACTGAAACAAATGTCTAACATCGATACTTTCTTTTTCGACGATGGTCGGATTCGTGCAACGTTTGCGGTAGCCCTGTTGCTGCTTGTCGCGGGTTGCAGCACTGCTCCCAGCGCAGACTATTCCAAGCTGGACCTTGTTAACGTAACCGGCACGATCAATCTGGATGGCACTCCACTTGTGGGAGCCGTGATTACATTCGAAGATCCTGAAACCAGCCAGTTTTCGTACGGTCAGTCTGATGCCAGCGGAAATTACTATCTGCGACTGGACACAAACCAGGACGGTGTCGTACCCGGGAAAAAGGTCGTCCGGATCAGCACGACTCGCAAAATTCTGGGTCTGAACGATTCAGAAGAAGAAGAAGATGGGGAAGTTGAAGCGGACGGTAAGGGAGCCGAAGTTCCAACGAAAGCGATGGAACTTGTTCCTGAAAAGTACAACAAGAAGTCAGAGCTTGAAGCAGACGTGTCCGCGTCAGCAACTGAGTTCAACTTTGACCTGTCAAGCAAATAGCGGGCAGCGTTTCCTTCCAACGCGGTGAAGGATCATTTCCATGTTTAACCCGTGGTCGAAGGCCACGGGTTAAACGACTGTACAGTCCAACGCAAAACCTTTCACGGCGTTGGGCACAGCCATTATCAGATTCTTACTCAAAATGATGCGCGATCGGTGCGCGCGTGTTGGTCGTACCGACAACGGAGCGTCTCGGCGATTCGAACGTCCCATGTCTTCCAGCCAACCACGCCAATAGGTCAAGGGCGAAGCCCTTGTTAGGGATTTCCGGACACATTCGCAAGTTCGGCAAAATCTGCTTGTTCCAGGGTTTGCCGCTTAACGTAACTCGGGTGGTGACAACCGTATACAACGGTTGATGTCTGCACTGCACTTCGCTGTCGAATTCGTTGCAGCCGCAAAACTTTACTTAATTTTTAAAATACGGCTCAGGCCGATTGTGACGGCAGTCGATTCTTCAAAGTGAAGCCATGCTGCATCACGGCGCGCAGACTCCGTCGCGTCATTGAATTGCGGAATTCGATACTGGAGAGCGTCTTGAATTACTCAGGTAAAATCTATCCGGAAGACACGGTCGGCTATTTTCGAGTCGCTTCGGCTGCCGGACGCCATCCAGTTGAACCCATTACTGTTGGGGAATTTTTGATCGGCAGTGGAGCACAGTGCAATCTGCGTTTCGGCGATCGCGACATTCCTGAAGTTCATACGCGGTTGCATGTTGAACGAGACTCCATCAATCTCACTTGTGCTCATACACGTCCGCAGTTGTTGATCAACGGTACGCCCACACAACAGTGTCTGCTGGCTGATGGCGACATGATCGAAATCGCCGGGCACACTTTGCTGTTCCGGCTGGCGGCGGCAGAAGACCGAATTACTCTGGATGAAGATTCGTTTGCGTTTTGCGACGAACCAGCTGCTGACATATCTGACATGGAACGGCTTCTGGATCGCATTGGCGAGCAGATCGCTCTTGTTGAAGACCTTTCACACACTCCCGACGACGGCGTTGTTGAGCTGTTAAAAGCGGTCGCTGAAAATGCTCGGGCCAGTCAGGAAGCAGCAAAAGCGAGCGGTCCTTCTGACCTGCAGCAGGTTACGATGCTGTTGCAAAAGCACCACGAAGCCAGTCGCATTCGTTTGGAGTCGTTGACCGAAGTGCTTAACAGCGTCGTTCAACAACAAAAGCTCATCGCCGACACTCTGGAAGTCATGTCAGCTCGCATTCAAAAACTCGATTCCAGCACCGGCTTCGCGCCTCGCCGGGCCAGTGCGTAGTGCCAGGTTAGAACGACAGTATGGCACCCAGGTGGATTCGTCCGCTTTCGTTTTTGTGGTCGCCTCTGACGGACGTGAACGGCACGGCATAGTCCAGACGAACTGAGCAGTTGGGATCCAGAGCATATCGAAGTCCTGCACCGGCGCTGGCCAGAAATTCTTTGTCTGGTTGATTGATATCGTTGCCGGAATTGAACTGTTGCCCGAAGTCGCTGAATCCCAGCAAGGTCAGGCTGCTCAGTTTTCCGTTGCAGCATTCCTTCCACGGCTTTGTGCGATATTCCAGGTTCACAAAGTAGCCGTGATCGCCGTTCAGGGTTCTCATGTCGTACCCACGGACCGAATTATAGCCACCAAAACCAAGTTGTTCTGTGGGCAGCAGGCGTCCACTTCCCAGTTGCCCCGTGGCACGCACGACAAAGTCGTTGCGGCAATCGATGTCGTAAACGCGTTCCAAAGTAGCTCGCGAATACATGTAGGTTGCCAGAGAATTGGAACGCACCTGCTTAAAATCACGAGCGTGATTGTTCGGCAGCAGGCCTCCCGGACTTGCAAATACGTCAATCGCATAGCGGGTCGTTCCGTCAGAATACGTCTGTTCGCTGGACAGGCCAGCCATCAGGTTGAACACCTGCACTTCCGGGCCGGAATACGTTGCCGGAAACAATCCGTAGTCTGCGAAGTTGTTGGCACCTTTGAAGTCAAAGCCCAGAGTTAATGTGTCCAGCTGGCACTCGTCTTCGCACAGCGTGTGGTTGTAGCGTCCGGAGACCTGCCAGAAATGGCCACTACTGTTTTGTCGAGCTGCCATCGGAACGTCGACTACGGTATCAACTTCACCAAAGTTGGCCAGTAACGTGAACGTGTCACGGTTTTCGAAAATCGGCATTTCGTAGCTTAGCGAGTGAACTTCTATCGTGTCGCTAAACCTGGCGTCCGTTGTGTATTGGTAGTTCAACTGACGATCGTGTCCGCCCAGGTTTGCAAGGTTGAATCCAAACAGCAGGCGTTCTCGACTGGTCACGCGTGGGCCGCTGTCGTTGTATCCCATGAAAAATCGAGCGGGCTGCTGATCGCAGACTTCGTAGACAACGTCTGTTGTGCCTTCTGCGGTGCCCGGTTCAAATCTCATTCCAACACTGCGAAACGGGCTTCGATTGAACCATTGCAGTTCCTGATGCAGGCACGGCATGTAAATTCTTTGACCGGGCGCAATCCACGACTGTTGTCGTAAGGTGCAGTCATTGAACCAGCAATTGCCTTCGTAGCGGATGGCACCTATGCGGGACTCTGCGATGACAATCTGTACGATGCCGTCGGTAATATCCTGACCGGCTGGAATTGTGACATCAACAACCGGTTGCCCGAATCGCTTATAAACCTGGACAATGTCGTAGGCCATCTGATTCAGCATGTGCAGCGTGATCGGCTGGTCCATGTAAGAACGCACGGCTTCGCGAAACAGATCTTCGCGAGCAACATGCAGGTCTGCGGCGGGGTCGACACGAAGGCCATCGAACGTTGAAATTGGATCCTGCAGGCGGTCTGCATGTGCAAGAACCATGACGCCTTTCAGTTGATCCACCAATACGTCGTACGAACCTTCCACAGGATTGGCGGGCATGTACGGAAGTTGGTGCCGATGGTTTCGCGTGACGGAAGGCGTGTTGGGGCGGTATCGTTCAGAATCCTGAGCGCTGCTGGAAGAGATGGCCGTGGTAGCCAACACCATTGCGCACGTCACAACCGTCAAGCGGGTTCGCCAGCTTGTAGGGGTTAGTGAAGATATGACTATACCGTTGTTCATTATTCCGTCTCCATACGTCGAGCTGTCTGAGTATTTTGTTAAATAGCTCACTCAAGAGAACTCACCATTAGCTGCCTTGCCAATGGAATACGTCTGCTTAACAGACGTACTGTTCGGGCCCGTATCTGTGTGATCGGAAAGACAATCGCCCCAGGTTCACGTTTACCGATAGCGGCCTCCCAGAGGTCGACATGGGAAGAAATCGGACGAACGTCACGCGCGTTGGAGACACTACAACCGCGCCCAGGCGTATAGTTGCCGTCAAAACCGCCGTAGAATTCCCGCATAGGCAGGCAAACGCTGCAAATCGGCTACAGCAAATTTGGCTGACTTGTGGCCGGGGAAACGCCAACCGGACTATGCAGGCTGGTTCGCACGAGTCAGAAACGCCCACCAGAAAAGGTACACTGCTGTAATAGCGGTGGCTGGAAGTTTAGTCTGTGGACGGAGTCGGCAGGTCTGCCGATTTTGGAACGCAGCCAGCGCCTGACACTTTTGTACTGCGTTACGCGGAAACGCCAAGTCCAGGGTCGTTGTACGCGTGTTCCAGGGCATTCGAGACGGTGGTGCAAAGTTCCTGACGATGCACGGGTTTGCTTAGTACGGAATATGCGTCCGCTTTTTCAGCGTCTCGCCGCAACGCATCGTTAGCGTCAGACGTAATCAGAATGCAGGGGCGGTTGGCGTTCAGATCCTTCAGCAGCTTCATGGCTTCCAGACCGGTCATCACGTGCATGTGCATGTCCAACAGCACAATGTCGATGTGATATTCCTGAGAATACTCAACGGCTTTTTCGCCTGATTCCACTTCGTGAATACAAACCAGCAAACGAGGTTCCAACAGCTCGCGCAGAATTTCACGAAAACCGCGACTGTCGTCGGCTATTAAAAGCTGAAATGGTTGGGGTGTTTCGATGACCATGTGGCTGTAACCTCAGTCTTTGAGGCGGCGGCGAACTGTTTAGGGTGCGTCCTGGCTTTAGAAGCTCCGTGGATTGTTAAGGATTGTCGACTGTTTTTCCAGTGAATTCCCTGTTTTGAGCTTCTTCCTGTAGCGAATTGGCCGGCCATTTCGTCCAAAAACCGGACAAATTTGTGCCTCGCCACAATGCCAGAGCGTTGGCGACGTGCGAATAATAGGTGTAATTTGCGTCAATCACGTCCTGTGGGGTGTTTTGCGTATTGTCGATCACCCAGCGGGCCGCCTGCACGATTTGATTGTGAGGCGGGTGAAATTCCACGGGCGCGATGGCCAGCCATTCCAGATGATGGCCGGTTGAGATGACTCGGCGATAAAGCTTTTCATCAGGATCGCGTCGCTCAGTCGCGTGAACTCCGTCGTGCCAGTTGGGAGGCCACGAACCGTCTTCGCTTTGTGATGCGATTAGCAATTCCTTCGTTTGATGCAGAAACTGACTGATGGATGCCTGGGTTTCCGAGCTGATCAGCTGGCCGCCATGATCTTCGTTTAAACGCAGCAACGCCATTAAGGAATAGACTCGGTGAGTTCCCAGGCAAACTCCCTGACTTCGCCGTTGCCGCATCAATCGGTGAGCTAACGTGTCGAAGGTAATCAATCGTCCTTCCGCGTTGTGCCATTCAGACGTCTGTTGAGGCGACAGATATAGTGCGAATGCCATTACAGACCATTCGGTTTCACGTTCGTCCAGCCGAAAGTCTCGCAATGCTTGAGCAAGTACCTGCTGCACGTCGCTGCGTTTCGAAATCGTGAACACTGGTTGATCAAGGCTTACGCCCGCTTCTGCCAGACAAGCCAGCAGATGGTCGTGATGCACGCTTGTCGATCCATCCTTGCCCCAGCGAACATGAATTCCTTCGTCAACCGATTCCAGAATCGGCGCAGCGTCCGTCCCCCATGAATCTACATACGCGGCAGAATCGGTGAGGTAGTCCACCATCTGTGGGCCAGAAACTAAATCGGGCTTTGCGAATTCGATTTTGGAATGCCAGATTCGTAATGCATGTTCCACATAGTTTGGCCGCAGTTTTTTCCGGCTGAATCGTGGCACAACTTTTTCAATGACAGCCGCAAGCTCAGCATCCGTCACGACGCTGTCGTCGTTGTACAGTGGAGCGATCGTTGCTGGTTGTTTGTTGATGAATGTGACGTCTGTGTGTGGGCGAACGTGTTCAACGTCAGCCAGAATTCGCTGCTGAGCGTGACGGGGCAGCAGCAGCCAGCCGACCGCCAATGCAACAACGCATACCAGCTGCACAACGCCAACAGTATTCCAGCCAATCCGCCGGGCTTTAGTGTAAGTGTTGGTGTTCATCTATCGCACCGCTTCTTTGCGCTCGAACACCACTGATTGGTTGTCTTCGTACCGGCGAACAAATTCGTCGCTGTTTCGCAGCAGACGTAATAACACCGTCTGACGGCTGGCATCGACCACCAGCAGGTTGATTCCGTAGCGGTCCAGCAGTCCGTCCCAGTCTGATGATCCGTTTAAGATTCGCAGATAGTCGTTCCAGACTTCGGCTGAAATAACGTGCACGTGAAGATTGACCATCGGCGCAAACCTGGGTGGTCCGACATGCATCAGATAGCCCGCCCATTCTGCTGGAACGAACGCGATTCCAGGCGGAAGTTCGGCGTGTTCGGATAAGAATCTGCCCGTTTCTACGGGCGTCGATCGCGAAACGGATCGTCTTACATCGGGAGTTTTTCCGTGAATCGTCTGAGTGCCCAATGCGGTAAAACCGAAGAAGATCCAGCACAGTCCAAGACTGACGACCGTCCATAAGCCGCTGCGATTGGCTGGTGGTTGAGGAAGTTTCACGTTGCGCAGCATTCGCCAGACTGCGGCGCCATGAACGCCGATGGAAATCGCGACAATTGGAGCGAACCAATTAAGCATTCGGGCAGACCACAGTGCCATGCCACCAGTCACCAGCAACGCGGCCAGTTCGTCGATTCTTAGCCGTCGAGGGCTCGCTTGCAACAACAAGAACAGAAGCACGCAGGCAGCTGCTGTCATCTGTCCCTGTTGCATTCGCAATGTCAGCGGAGCCCATTCAAACATCGAAGTGATGTTCGGGTGACGACCGACTCGCAAGACTTCGGCGTAAATTTCCAGACCGACCGGATTCACCAATGCGGCAATCGCACACAGCTGAGTTAACAGAACAAGCCGGATGCTGGTTTGATTGTTGATCGCCAATTTCAGCGATTTGGTTTGCAGCCAGATGTCGGCCACACGCCCAGCGGCATACACGGCCATCATGGCCAGTCCCATGGCGAACGAACCATGACTGTTTGCCCACACGTTAAACATCATTGGCAGAACAAACCACACGAACCTGCGGCGAATTGTATTGGTTGTGAGCACGCAGATCAGAATCGCGTAAAAGACGACTCCCACCGTTTGCGGGCGAATAATCAAAAACTGATGCCAGTTAACCGCCAGAAAGACCAGATAGCCGATCATTGCGAACAGCACAGAATGAGACTTCCGCACGATGGCAAGGCCAACGGCCGTTAGTGAGGCAATCACCAGTAAACCGTGTCCAAACTGCAAAGCGGGAAGCCCCAGGTTTTTTATGCTGAGCGTCTTTGCCATCGAAACCTGCGATAGCCAGGCGGTTGGCACCCATGGCATACCTTCCGCCAGAGGCAATAGTGGTTCCGTATTCGGTATGGAACCGGAATCGATTGTATATTGCCCGTAGTTGATATGGTCCCACAGGTCCGAATGCCATAGCGGGCGATTTGCAAACAGCACGACTAAGATCAGTCCCAGCCCAAACAGAAATCCAGTGGCCGGCGCAGACATGCGACACCATTCCGGCGTTTTGTCCTCCAGCACAGAAGCATCCGGCAAAGCGGCTGGCTTTGGGCTGGGTTCTGAGTCGTGTTCAGGATTTTCCAAAACGACTGGCATGAGACGCGTGAATCAATTTTGCTGATGTGAGGAAGCAGTCGGATTGCGCAGCGCAACCAGTGGATGTTGCAAAAAGTCTACATCAATTGTCTGTGGAAACCGGCTGCAATTACAATTCGGACGTTCCGCGACATTCAGCTGCGAAGGCTGGAGCGACATTTCAGATGTTGCCGAAGTTTCCGAACATAGGGCTTTTTACGTCTGTCACGAATCAAACCTGCCCCGAACCCCGAACGACTTAACCCCGGATCCCTTAATCCAATTCATGTTACTGACACCCAAAACATGTTAACGTCCTTTCCGACGGGGCCGTTCAACCGCTGCAATTTCACAAATCCAGACTCAAGGCTGACACGTGGTTGCGATAAAGAGTTCAGATCCCGAATCAACGTCCGAAAAGACCTGGGGACATTCCATGAAGCGTTTTTTACGCTCAATGTTGGTCATTTATACACTGGTAGTCATCTTGCTCGGCTTCTTCCAACGCAAATTGTTGTATCACCCGGTTAAAACCGGCCCGTTAACGGTTGCCCGTTTTCGCGAAACCATGCACTTGTTTCCTGCGGCAACAGACGTGAGTCTGACAACTGCAGATGGCGTCGCCATCAAAGGGTGGCTGTTGCAGCAGAAGTCAGGAATGAACAGCATCGAAACCGGCGGAAGGCCGTTGGTGATCTATTTCCACGGCAACGCGGGTAATCGAGCGATGCGGACTTCGTGGTACCAAATCATCGCCAGTGCTGGAGCGGACGTTTTGGCCATTGACTATCACGGCTATGCAGATTCCGACGGCACGATGACCGAATCGGGGCTCGAAATGGATTGCGATGCTGCATGGGAATACGCCACAAAAACGCTCAGCTATGAACCGCAGGACATTTTTATCGCCGGAACATCGTTGGGAGGCGCTGCAGCCGTTTATCTCACGGCAAAACAGTGCGAAGCGAAGCAGGTTCCCGCTGGCATGTTTGTGGTCTCAACGTTTTCATCGATGGTCGATACGGGAGCCAGCCTTTATCCGTGGCTTCCAGTGGGTGCTGTGCTGGTTGATCGATATCCCTCAGACAAGCGTATTCCGAAGATTTCGTGTCCAATCCTGATGCTGCACGGCGACATGGATCGGGTTGTGAAGCAGAAACTGGGGCAGACGCTGTTCGCTGCGGCTCCGGAAAAGTCGGCAACGGGCGTTGCGAAAAAGTGGGTGATCCTACCAGGAACTGGCCACAACGATCTGATGGCGAATTCCGGACGACTGATACAACGCGAAGTTGCTGCGTTTATGAAATCGCATCACCGCCAATAGCAGTTTTGTCTGCGCAAGCGGCTGAAATTGGTCATCACGCTCCACCTGCGTCACGCGAAAGATCCCCGGCAGGAACCTGCCTCAACGCGTCGAAATATGCGGCGAGCACTGGTTTCGTCTTTCGCCGCGAGCTTGTGAATCTATGGAGTGCGGTGATTCGTCACCGTTTTTCGTTAAAAGCAGCACCTCAAATCGCCACGCTTTCCGATTTCCTGACCGTCGATAAGAGTAAGCTTCGACAAGTCGAAGCACTCCAGAGATATAGATTCAACGCGTCAGAGCAATGAGCGGCTTAATCGGGCACTTCCAGGGGGAGATTGTTTAGCGGTCTGGCCGTGATTTCCCGGCGATATAAGCGGTCTAAATTTTTTGTTCGGAAAATATTTGCCCATCGAAATCTGTGACCTAAGTTTCCGTTGTTCACTCAAACTAACGAGCGAGCAAGCAAGCAAGCAAGCCAATCGGTCATCGCAATTCTTTTTTGCGAGGCCAAGTTTTGGCAGTCAGGAGGGGTCCCGACTGTCACTCATCTATGATTTCCTTTGGGGGTATTTAACGTGAAAAATTTCGCAAAGAGCGTAAAGAAGTTCCTGGTTTCTGAAGACGGCCCAACTGCAGTTGAGTACGCAGTAATGCTGGCTCTGATCATCGTTGTATGTTTGACTGCGATTTCAACAATCGGTAGCAGTGCAAACAGCAAGTTCCAGGAAGTTGGCAACTACCTGACATAAGTCAAGCTGCCTTTCGAGGCGCTGGCTGTCGGCTGAAAAAACGCGGAACGCTGGTTGTGAACAAGCTTCACGGCCGCATTGCCGCACCGGCCAAAGGAAATCAGGGAGTTCGTTTCTTCGGAAACGAACTCCTTCCTTTTTGCGCGCTGCCCCGATTTATGCTCGGCGCCGGCTGTGGGCGTCCTTCTTCGTGACGGTCGCAACTTTGATACCTGCCATACGGGAACGATGGCGGAATACGTTTCCTGATCAAACCGCCGCCCCGGTAAGCCAGACCTTCAGTTCCTGGCCTGTGAGGCACAGGGAAAGCCGCGTCGAAGTCGTTTGCGATTTAAGATTGATCGTTGAGAACGTGCTTTAGAAGCCCGCGTCCCTGACACTGGGGCTTAATTGTTCAGCCAAAGACACAATCACACGCCATTGTCGTCCTGACACGCAATGGGGGCCTTGCTGTCATTGGAATTCAGCAGGCGACCGGTCCAGGATCTTTGGATCTGTGTCTTTGCGTGAGCCACAAGCGGCAACCGCGAGCTTCATGAATCGCGAGTTTTCGGCGAATTGAGGCTGCTTCATTTGACGACACGAACGCAACTGGAACCTTTCCACGAGCTCGTGTTCCTGCAGAAAGTGCATCTGCAAAGTGTCAAATGAGTGTCAATTATTAACGGGAGGTTTGTTTCTGCCGAGGCGACGGGCTGTGTCCGGTTGAATTTGCCGAACCCATTGCCTGACACAAAAAAGCTGGAAATTGTTCGGTCCATCGCTATTGCGACCACTTTTCAGCTGCATTATCAACCGTCCTCGCAAGCAAATCGCAGAAGCATTCAAGCAGTCGCTGACGGCTTGAATGAATCAAAATTTGATTGTGAGCTGGGCTGATGCAGCTTCAGTTGTCCAACAGATGGACGTCTGAAATTCAGTGCAACTTTTTCAAACGCATGGAAGCGTTTGAGAATGATTGAAATCAGAAAGCGGGTCGCAATGACCAATTGCGAAATCTGGTCTTGATCGAAAAATTACAGAACCTGTGGGAGCTTAACGAGCACGCGTACCTTTCGAGATCTGCAAAATCGCAGAGTCACCAGAACTGGTTTCTTCACACTTCTTCGCGGGACGAAGTGTGAACAGAAAATTAACCTGCTGTTGGTTGCTTTGTAACGATTCTGCTGAACCCGTGAGGCTGTTTGGACCGATGAGTAGCGACACGGCAACTCATTCGAATAAACAGTTGTTGTTCGTCATGGAGGATTGAATGGCTACCAAGATCAGCGAAGACATCGTAGATGTCTGGATTGCGTTCAAAGCGGACCAGTCCAACCAAAGTCTGCGAAATCGCTTGATGGAACGATATCTGCCGCTTGTGAAATACAACGCAGAACGTGTCTGGGCGAAACTGCCTGAAGGCGTGGATCTGAACGATCTGACCTCTGCAGGCGTATTCGGACTTATGGACGCTATTGAAGCGTTCGACATGGAACGCGGCGTAAAGTTTGAGACGTACTGTGTGCCTCGAATTCGAGGTGCAATGCTTGACGAGCTGCGAACGATGGACTGGGTTCCTCGTCTGGTTCGCAGCAAAGCCAGCAAGCTGGAAGCAGCTCGCAAGGCAGTCATCGCTAAAACCGGTCTGCCTGCAACTGACGTGCAGCTGTCGAATGAAATGGGTCTCACGATTCAGGAATTCGAAAAGCACAAGTCGGAAGCGTCTGCAATCGGCGTTGTCAGCCTGAATAAGAAGTGGTACGAAACGGACAGCTATAAAGATGTTCGTGAAGTCGATGTTCTGGAAGACGCCAAGGGTGAAGACCCAACGGGCGGTATCCAGAAACTGGACGTGATGAAAGTGGTCACCAAAGGCCTGAATCGCAATGAGCGATTGATCATCATTTTGTACTACTACGAAGAGTTGACGATGAAAGAAATCGGATCAACTCTGGGACTTTCAGAATCTCGCGTCAGTCAGATGCATTCCAGCATCGTGAACCGACTGAAAGAGCAGCTGAACGGTCGCCGACCAGAATTCAGCGACTAAAAAAATAAGAAACAGCTTGTGACAAGATCACAAAAAAGGGGCGTCACTAATCCGACGCCCCTTTTTTCGTGCGCGGCGGCAGAGTGACGGCACTGCAGAGAAACATAGACAGGCACACCGCTAACAGGCGACCTGTGTTACCCTGGAAAACAGGCGGCAACTGTGGCAAAAAGTTCTTCCAGTTCTTTTCTGGAAAACGGCTTGGTTAGAACTGCGTGAAAGCCGAACTTCTGCGGCTGAGCCATCACGGGGCAATCGCTGTATCCGCTGATTGCGACACAGATAATTTCAGGCAGCAGCTGTTTAAGTTCCTCAACAACTTCCGCACCGCCTCGGCCATATCGCATTGTTAGATCGAGCAACGCCACCTGGCAGCGACTGCTGCTGTTAAGTGTTTCCTCCCGCATTTTGGTAAGCGTTTCGTCTCCATTTCTGGTTTCAACCACGTCGTGGCCCAGACTTTTCAGCAGCATCGCGATGCTGTCGCGTACAAGGTCTTCATCATCCAGTAACAGCACTCGGTATTGTTGTTTTGAAGCGTTCAGGGCTGGCATTGGCGGAGCTGCTGGATTCGTCGCGATACTGGGGATCAGCACTGTCACTTTAGCACCTCCGTCAGCACTGTTGGCCGCGCGGATGTCTCCCTGGCGATTACGAACAATAAAGAATGAACTGGTCAGGCCCAGCCCTGAACCGTTGGGAGAAGCAGAAAAATACGGTTCGAAGACTCGGCCTAAAATGCCGGGCGCAAATCCTGGACCGTCGTCTGAAATGACAACTCGAATCAGGGAATGTTCAGCTTCCAGGTTGGGCTTACCAGGATATTGGTCGGCTTCTGCGCTGGACACTTCATCAACCGTGATAACGACCGTTGGTTCCGTTTGTGGAAGCGCAGATTGCACGGCGTTTAGAATGATATTGTTGAACACCTGAGTCATCTGGCCTGGGTCAACCAACACCAGTGGCAGATTCATACTGACCTGCCAGTTGATACCAAGTCGCCTGCCGGACGACGACAGCGCCGCGGAAGTCTCAGGATATCTTCGATGCGATGCGGCTTTCGCACGGGGACTCCACCCTTGGAAAACGCCAGCAGCTGTTGAGTCAGCTGGCGAGCTTCCATGCAGGCCCGGCGAGTAATATTGAGCGATTGGAGTTCTGTGGGGGCATCCACCGATGTGACGCAATCGATGGATGCCTGAATTGCGGCAAGGTTATTGTTGAAGTCATGAGCAATGCCTCCCGCAAGAATTCCCAGCGACTGAATGCGATCGAAGTTTTCGGTACGCTGCGTCAGATACTTTTCCTGAGTTATTTCGTAGAAAACAATTACGAATTCACTTTCTGAAGACTGTTCGTACTGGATGGGAGTCGCATTCCAACGGATGTTACGCTGTCTGCCATCATTGCACAGCAGCACTGCGTCCTGAACAGAAAGGGGCTCAGACAGCTGCGCCAGAAACTGTGGCAGATCATCAACGCCCTCAATCCGAAAAACCGTTTCTACCTTCTGGCCAACGGCATCCTGCTGATTCCAGCCAGTCAATTCTCGAGCTGAAGGGCTGACCAGTTCGATCCGAAATTCAGACGAAACAACCGGCAGCCCATTCTGTAACGAATTAAGAACAGCCAGCCTATTTTGAAGGCGTGGAGGATTCATGTTTGGTGTTTCATATCACACAAGGCGTGACCGTATTCTGCGGGCGTCGCAATTGTGAATTGGCTATCGCTTAAAATTCAACGCCAAGGATTGCGGCGTTTGCAGCAGCCTACGATTTTGAATGCGGAGGAAGTTCGTGCTCGTTCGCTGTACGAAAGTCAACCTGTGCGAGTTTTCGTATAGCGAAAGATCACCGTGTCTTTTGAGGAAAACCGCTGCAGGGCGAGTTGGTTCAGTGAATCCCAGGTTTCAGGCTCCTGCCGCATTTGCGGGTGGTTGTTTGGTTCAGGTGGGCTGAATTCAAGACGGTCACCGGCAGATTCTTGAGTCGAATTGAAAGGTTTGACGGCGGTCGTTCCGAAATCAACCGCCAGAATCGGGAGAATTGGAAAAATCGTTAAAGCTTGCGCATCTTCACATCCGATCATTTCCAATGACGGTCCAGCTTCACGCGCAGATTTTCTGGCGAGAAGTCACCGACATTCATGAATGCTAGTGCTGGTTTAGCGGCCGAATTTCAATCTGCTGCTCTCACAACCATGCCGCTGGAAATTCGGGAAGTATTGCGGCCCTGCCGCTTCGGAAGAACGATTATGCCTGGTTCATACAAGATCCTGCTGGCGATCACTTTTTTGTCTGCATCCGGGTGCTGCTGCTTCGCGCCGCCCCGCTGTTATTCTCCTTGCGCCGCCGTGAATTATCCTGCAACGAACTGCACGCCAGTGAATATTGGCGTTCCTAATGCCTATGCTCCGGCGGTTTATCAACAGGTTGCCTATAAGCCTGTCGCCTATCAACCTGTCGCTTACACAGGCAGGCAGTCAATTCAGCGAACTGCTTCTCTGCCCACAATGCCGACGCCGTCGCGCCGACAGATCTTCAAAGAGAAGATTCGGATACCTCGTTTGTCTCCAGGAGTTGCGCCGCCAACTGTTAAATTGGATTGGCCGATCACTCAAAAATATTCGCAGTGCCTGACAGACTATTCTTTGGCAACAGCGTCTTCTCGTTCTTACGGTTGCCAGTGCGGAAGCTGCGGTGATTGCCATCAGTGCGGTTCGTGCGAAAGTTGTGCTGCTGAACCTTCATGTGCCGCACCGAGTTGTGCCGCACCGCTGGAGATGTATGAAGGCAGCACCTGTGCGGCTCCGCAATCAGTGTATTCCGCCGTTGATTTTTCCAACAGCTCAGCGACATACAGTTCTTCCGGGCAGTGCAGCTGTCAGAATCACGGAGAACGGATGTCTGTTGATTCGTCGCCGATGAATGCTCGTTCTTCTGTTGAATTTTCGGATGCACAGGAAAATGCCGTTGTGCCTCCACCAGCTCCACTTCCGGCGCCGCCAGCGTTCGACGATGAAGCGGCAGCACCGATGCCAAAACCACGACAAACACAGCCGTCGGCAAACGGTCGCCCGGTTGTTCCACCACAGGGCAAGCTGGTCGAACCGCCACCAACAAAAGTTTTACAGCCAGAATCAGTGCCGTTGCCGGCCGTGGAAATGAATGAAGCGACTCTGCCAACCGTCGAGCCCATGTCGGACATTCTGCAAGAAGTTGACGCTCTAAAGGGAACTCTGTTCGAACCGTCTGCACCACCAGCTGCCGCACCCAATAGTGAGCCGATGCCAATTATCGACCTGATGAGTCTGCAGATGCATTCACAACATCAAACCGCAAGAACAGTCGCCCCGGCTGTGCACGAGGCTTCTGTCGAAACCGAAACTGTCGTTATTCCGCAAAAGGTCATTGTGCGAAAACGCGTTCAGTGATGAGTCGATGCTTCTGCTGAATCGTGAAGGCTTCATTTTGAAGCGGTGTTCTGGTGTCAGTGAAGGATTCCGGCGGAAACAAAATTGGCTTTCATCACATAATTTGGCGGTGGTGAATAATCGTCACAATCGACGATGTTGGCAGAATGGTTTGCGTAACAAACGTGTTCGTCAGGCTCAGCAGAATTTGCCAGAGTTGCCAAGGCGACAAAGTCGATAGGACTTAACGCGGGCTGGCCCGCAGCCCATTCGAGCTACCGCTCGGAAACGCTCCGTTGTCGCTCAGAATACATGCCTGCACCGTGCTCGCATTATTTTTGGAGAAAGACTCCAACGGGGTTACAGTTTTGAAAGTGGTCAGGAAACTTAGTGATGAATGCTCGAGTTCTACTTTTGGTTCTGGTGACGGGCCTGTTTATGGCTGCGTGGGACGGCGACCAGACTGCGATGCAGGCCGCTTTGGCGCGTCGTGACGAAAGGCAAGCCGCTTCCATGCTGGCGTTGGCTCAGCAGCCGGATGGCGAAGTTGCCGCTTCCGATCAGCTGACTCACAACAGAACCGTGATGACCACCGTGTCAACTCACGACACAATCGTTCAATCACAGTCTACGCCGGTTGAATGTGTGAAGGCTGATGCTGGCGGGGTCGCTGATGCAGCAAGCGATACTCAAGTTGATAGCGTGCCATTGCCACCTGGCATCGCTGCTGGCGATTATCAGGCTGTCAATCAATCGGGTAAAACGGTTCGCCTCACGGTGTTGGAATCTGCGGCCACAGGCAGCTTCGCTCGGGACTTCTATACGGTTGATGCCAACGATGGCAATCGTTGGTATCTGATTAGAATCGCCGCCAGCAAATAGTCGCACTTTGGCGACGGATGAACCACACGTCGCTTAACGTTGCCAGACAAGAATAAACGTCCTTGCCAATTCAAAGCCTGAATTCAACCGCCCAACCCCGCGGCATGAATTCAGGCTTTTTCGTTCTTCATCAGCCAGCGACGGCGTGTTTCTGCAATGTTGCCTCAGTCACTCGAAGCTTGAATCCGCTATGAACGTACCGTAAACTCGTGGGCACTTCGCGGGGCTTTCATTTCACAAACACGCTCAATAACGTTGACGGCCACCGGACCGCGAACGATCATTTTATGGCGGCTGAGCAAGGGCGATCAATAGTGTCAGCAGATGATGTCAAGGAATCCAGTCTACCCAAAGTTTCCCGGTCTCGACGATGGGTTTGGGTTCTTGCAGTGGCGTTAATTCTTGCCATCTGGCCAGCTTATCAGGCGGCACGAGCATACAAGACGTCAGGTTTTCGCCAGAAATGTTTGCAGGCTCGCGACCAGGAAGACTGGCGATTTATGCGGCAGACTGCGGAAGAATGGGCCGAGTGGAATCCGGAAGACGGAGCGCCGTGGTGGTTTGCCGCAGAAGCTTCTCAGGAACTTGACGAACTGGACGACCTTGCGTTCTTTCTGGGACATGTTCCCGAATCTGATCCCAAGGTGTTGTTTGCATTGATCGAAAAAGCCAACCTTGAATGGACGGCACTTAACCGTCCGTTGGATGGATTGAAGACCAGCGAAAAAATTATTGCGATGGATCCGAGAGTTCTGGAGATTCATTCGCGAATTATTTCGTTCTTCGCAATGAACCTGCAACGTCCGGAATTAATCGCAGCGATTGACAGAGCCATCGATGCGGGAGCTGAACCCCGGGAATCCTACGCGTATCTGTTGTTGGCCGACATGCTTTCGTTTACGAACGGTTCAGACCTGAACAGTCGCTGGCTGGCATCCAGTCCGGATGAAGTTCGGTTCAAAATCGGACTTGGAGTGCATACAGCCATGAAGCTGGCGATGTCCGTGGATGGTGCAAGAACAGACGATTCGATTGCATTGGATGAAGAAGCCAGTAGACAGCTTCAGTTTTTCCTGGAAGCCGCGCCGCACGATTCGACTTTGTTGACATATTTAATGTATCGAGCGTACCAGGCGGCTGACGTTGATCGAGTGGGAGAACTGCTGAAGCAGGTAGACGGCTCCGCTGCAAACGACCATATGGTCTGGGTTTTTCGAGCCTGGTATCACACCACTTATGATGAGCTTGAAGATGCGGAGGCTTCGATCAATGAAGCGCTGCGTCTGCATCCGATTAGTCCGCTGGCTCACCACGAATATGCCAATTTGCTGCGGCGAAAACAGTCTCCGGATGTTGAACTGCATCAAAGGCTTGCCGCCGAAGGTCGCGAGCTTCGGTCTCAATTACTGCGTCTGCCAACGGTCGTGGACCTGGACGTCGAAATGCTGAACAGAATTCGGCAATACGCCGTAGATTGCAATGCGACCAGGATTGCCGAAACACTGAAAAAGCGATTGACGCCCCGCCGTTCGTCGGCACTTCGGTAAGCTGGTGCAACGGCAATTCGGCTAACGTTACGCGTCTTTGGTGTTCTATTTTCAACCACTGCCTTACAGGAGGTTTTTTCCATTGATTAAGCCTGGAAAAGCAAAGTGGCTGTCAGCGATTGTGGTCGTTGGAATGATTGCTGCAGCTGTCGTTTATCGACAGTTGCAATTGTCAGAAACGGTTGACCGGTTTCGTGAAATTTGCCGCAAGGCTGAAAAGTCCGGCAACTGGACGAAGGTCGTTGAGACAGCCAGTCAGTGGACCAACGTTGATCCCGGCGATCCGTTGCCGTGGTTCCTTCTGGGGGAAGGAAGGTCTCATTTGAATGAGCACTCTGAAGCGGCAAGTGCCTACGAGAAAATCCCGTTGGATGGCCCTAGAGGGTTCGACGCAGCAGCGGCATTGATGAAAGTGAACTTTCAGTATCTCAACAAACCGCTTGAGGCCATGAGCCTGGCCGACCAGCTGCTGGAAATTGATGAGCGATTTGCGGATGCCAGACGCACGCGGATTTTCTTTTACGCCATGACATTTCAAAGAAGCCGGCTGCTGGAAGATATTTCCGCTGCGATTGAATTGCGATCCGACCAGCCGGACCACTACGTTTATCTGGTTAGCCTGGAAGAGTTGAGCTTTAGCGACGGCGATCAGATTACCGCTCGGTGGTTGGACAGTGCCGAAGAAAATGTCGATCTGCAGGTTGCTCATGCTGTGCATGTGGCCAGAAATACGCGAGCCCTGTTTCTGACGTCTCCTTCTGAATCTTTGAAGGCAAAACAGGCAAGTGCTTTGATTGCAGCTAAGCAACTGCACAACGAACTGCCGCAGTCCAGTCCGCTGCTGGATGTGCTGCTGCAGGCTGCGATTGAAGAAGGCGATATGAATTCGGCTGAAGACCTGCTGGCATCTGTCAACGCGGAAAGCATCGTTGATCCTGTGCTGTGGCTGTGGCTTGGGAAATATTCCAGACTGGCCGGAGACATGGAAACGGCGGAGCAGGCGCTAAGGCAGGCGATTAAGTTACATCCGTTGGGTTGGCAAAGTCGCAACGAATTGGCCTTGGTTTGCCGTGCCACCGATCGATTACCAGAAGCGGCTGAGCTGCAAAAAATCGCCGCCGTGGGAGTCAAGCTGGCAGAAGAAATTCGACGTCTGCCGCACGTGAGTGAGGTTTCTCGCGGGTTGTTGAACCAGATCGCTGAATATGCCATTCAATGCGGTGACTGGGAAATCGCCAACGGAATTTTTCGGCGATACCCTCCGGAACGAAAGTGACTTGGCCCCCGTCCTTCAAATGCGTCCGGCAACGTTCTTAATCACACCGTGAACAGGTCATGCGGAATGTCTCAATGCTCCAAAATAAACCTGGCCAGGACCTTCTGGCTTTGAGTTTTGGGAGGTTCAAGGGTTTTCGATAGTCGGTTGGCAATCAACACCGCAGCGCTACCAGAATAAAGGCGAATCCGACATTGGGCTGGGGGCCAGCCATTACGGTGTTTATGACCGTGGCTGGGCCAGGCAGGACGGTCTTAAGCCGAGGTCGGGCCAGCAGATCTGGTGTGTGATTGTTTGGTTCAATTCTTAACGCCGTCCATCACGCTACAAATTGCTTTTGCTGAGATTCCTTAAATGGCGAGTAAAAGCCACAATGTTGAGGCACTTGAACACGCAGCTGGCGGTTGATTATCCAATCGAAGTTTGGGGCATTTTGATGAATTTGTGGCAAACGGATATGTTCGATGACGAATACTGATGTATTTGCCGGGGCCGAATTGTTTGATGGTTCAGGCTCCGAATTTATGATTTGCTTGCAATAAAATGTAGTAAGTAGTACACAACGGTAACACACAGGGTTTCGCTCTGGTCGGAATGTCGCTTTATTGCATGAACACCCGGCAGGTTGGACTTGAACTGCGTTATTTGTTTCTTAACAATGAAAAGAAAATTTCCTGGTTGCATTGCGAAGTGACTCCGGTATTCCGGTCTGTTGTTGAGCTATTGCGATCAGGCAGAGCTTCAGGTTTTCTTCAATCACTTATTTTCTTGAGCAATTACATGAATCGTTTTTGTCTAACTCTGGCGTTGGTCCTGATTGCAGGATGTGGTGGTTCTGATGGCCCGACGTTGTATCCGGTGACTGGAAGGCTAACCAAAGGTAATCAGCCACTTGCTGGGGTAAACGTGAATTTCACCCCAGAATCGGGACCGGCATCGGCAGGTAGAACCAACGAAGAAGGAAAGTTTGTGCTGAATGCACAATCCGGCAAGGCGGGAGCAGTTGCTGGCAAGCACAAAGTGTTTTTGGTAGATAGTGCTGCTTCCGCGTTAAGTGGGCCGGTTGATATGTCCAACGATTCCGTCAGAGAAGCCATGATGCAGCAGCGTTCAGGTGGCACTGGTAAGCGTGGTGAAATGAAAACAACCAAAAGTGAAAAATTTCCGGCAGACTATGGAAGCGCGCAATCGACCCCGTTCGAGTTCACTGTTGAAGAGAAATCAAACGAGTTTGATTTGGCAATTCCATAAGCCCTTCACAGGTCTTGCGGAGCTTTAGCATTTGTCAAAGAAACAAGAGACTTTGCTATTGATTGTGCTTCCGCTAAGGCTTGGAATTCATCCAGCCATTCGGCTGAATTTATGTTCCTTTTTTTCGAGGATGACTGTCATGATACGTTTGGGTTCCAAGCGACGAGCTTTTACTCTGATTGAGTTGCTTGTCGTAATCGCGATTATCGCGATTTTGATTGCACTGCTGCTTCCAGCCGTGCAGCAGGCGAGAGAGGCTGCTCGCCGCACACAGTGTAAGAACAATTTGAAGCAATTGGGTCTGGCTGCTCACAACTACCACGACACCTACAACCAGTTTCCAATGAACTGGTACAACGGCCAGAACGACACTCAAGGTGACCCGGCAAACCCAAACTACAAGAATGGGTCATGGCCGTGGACCGTGGCTGCTATGCCATACATGGATCAGGCAAACCTGTACAACCAAATTTCCCAATACTTTTCAGTAGCCAACGGCGATGCTCCAAATATCGGCATGGGCTACACGGGAACCATTGGTACAACACCTTCGCCACGTAAAATGGCTGAGCAGCCAATCAGTGTATTCCTGTGCCCGTCGAACGATCAGGGGTCGATTCGAACGGGACAGATTGTCGAACCTGATAACGGCGGCTGGAATGCTCCTTATTCAGGACCTGCAGGTGGTCTGGACTACGTCGGCAACATGGGACATATCTGGGCGGGTTGGAAAGACTGCGATCGCGTGCCAGAGTTTCCGTCAGCCGACGGTAAATTTGTGCGTGGATCGAGCGGAACACCGTGGATCAGCGAACGATGGAATAACGACAATCCTAATATCAATGGAGTGTTCATGTTCCGTGGTTCAAAAGGTATTCGTGACATCAATGACGGTACTTCCAACACGGTATTGTTCTTTGAGTCAATGCACTGGCGTGGTGGCGACGGAGCTAAATTCAACTACAAACCAGCCGACGTTGCCAACTGGGCGTCAGCTTTGGGAGCCGTTCACACGATGCGACATCCAATCAACCTGAAGAATCCAGCTTACCAGTACGGTGATGGTGACGTTCGAAACTGGAGCCCAAGCAGCCTGCACACAGGCGGTATTCAGGCAACGTTGTGCGATGGTTCGGTTCGCTTTATCAGCGAAAACATCGACAACGAAGTTCGCTACAACATCTCGGTGCGCAACGACCGAAATGTCGTCGGCGAATTCTAAGCTTAAGCTTAAGTGTTGATGGAAGTATGAAGTATACTCCGCGTCGTAGCAGTACGACGCGGAGTTTTTGCATTTACGGGCCAGCAAATTCGCACACTGTTGCGTAAGTTGTTTAGACAATGCGACAACACGCAGTCGAGGGCGCCAGTATCGGCGACGTGTTTTTGAGTGCTGTCAGCCGATTGACGGTCCTTAGTAAACGTCCTCTTACTTTTGTTGGTTGCAAGTCAAGCATTGTGTCTCCTCATTCGCCTTTGCCCATTAGACTATCCACACGTTCTGAAGTGAAAGCTGTCAAAGCCATGAAAGCCAGGCTAACTTTAAACTGGCGATTGGTGTTGTTCAGTATGCTGCTGATTTCCTGCAGCGGGTGCGGTAAGAGCGAGACGGTCGAATCTGAAACCACGGAAACTGCATCCAGTTCGTCAGATGCCGCCGCGCCGGCGTTCAGGTTTGAGCCACACAAACGTCGCTCTGCTGAACAGGTCGAATTTCCAATGCCGGAATTTCCCGACTTCGTGGATGTCGCCGCAGACCACGGAATTGATTTCACGTACGACAACGGAGCCAGCCCCAAAGCCTTAATGGTGGAATCCACTGGTGGAGGTTGTGGGTGGATCGACTTTGACGCTGATGGTATGACGGATCTATACCTGACTCAGGGAGGCGACCCGTGTGGTGATGCCACGATTTCTGATTCCCTGTTTCGCCAGTCCATATCCGGAAGCTTTCAAGACCGGTTTGCAGAAAGTGGGCTGATGGATCGTGGCTTTGGCCATGGAGTTGCGGTTGGTGATTTTGACAATGATGGTTTTGATGACATGTACGTCGCAAATGCTCGCGAGAATCGCCTGTTCAGGAATATGGGTGATGGAACGTTCATCGAAACCACTGCTGACATGCAAGGTGGGAAGACCGCGTGGAGTTCAACCGTTGCCTGGGGCGACATTGATCGTGATGGTGATCTTGATCTTTATGTCTGTAACTACTCAATCTACGACCCCAACAACCCGGTTGAATGTCTCGACAAAGACGGTATCCCTTCGATTTGCCATCCGCGAAACGTAGAACCCGAACCAGATGAATGCTTCGTGAACAACGGCGATGGCAGCTTCACGGAATCGTCGCAACAACTAGGTTTGTTTGGTGAAGGCAACAAAGGGTTGGGCGTTGTTATTGCGGACCTGAACGATGATTTCTGGCCGGATATTTACGTGGCCAACGACACCACCGCCAACTTTATGTTTATCAACGATGGAACAGGCACGTCGTTCAAAGAATCGTCTTTGTTTCTTGGCGGAGGATATTGTGCAACGGGTGAAGCTCAGGCCAGCATGGGCGTTGGTTTTGGAGACTACGATCGCAACGGTTTTCCAGATCTGTTTCTGACTCACTTCACGGGAGAGCACAACACGTTGTATCGCAATCTTGGGCCTCAAGGACTGCAGGATGTGAGCGGTCTGGTTGGGCTGCGGGAACCGAGTCTTCCGAAGTTGGCGTTTGGTACTGTGATGAGCGATTTTAATCTGGATGGATATGAAGATTTGTTTGTTACCAACGGGCACATTGACCCTCGCTATTTCGATGGCGAAGGTTACGAAATGACACCGCAGGTATTTTCCTTCGATGGTCGCAACTGGCAGGAACGCCCCAGTGTTGCCGGTGATTTTTTCACTCGCAAAGCCGTTGGGCGAGCAGTAGGGGCGGCAGATTTTGATGCTGACGGCGACCTGGACCTGTGCGTCGTGCATCACAACTCACCCGTGGCACTTCTGGAAAACAGATCAAAAGTTGGTGTTGGATTGCGTTTTAAGTTGATCGGTCGATCCAGCAATCGTTCGGCGTTTCAAGCAAAGGTGCGAGTTTTCGGAAGTGACGAGCGTCCGTTTGTGCAGGAAATTGCCGGCGGAACCAGCTTCGGTGCCTCTCACAACCGTACTCTGTTTTTCGGTGTTGGTGAAGACACCGGACCATGGAAGGTAAAAATTGAATGGCCGTCCGGCATTCATCAGCAATTGCAGATTCACGATCACCGACAACTAAACCAGCTTGTCGAACCTTTGGCGGAATAGTGAGCAGCCCGCTGACTGGCGATTTAGGTCGTTTGTTTAAGTGACGCAGCAGAACAGAGACAAGAATGAACGTCGAACATTCAAAGGTAGTCCGATTCAGCACTCTGCCTGCGGGGCAGGCATGCACTATGCCTTGCATCATTCACGGGCATACTTTGACTGTGCTTGTGCTGTTGTTCCTGATCGGTTGCGGCAAAGAAAATGAAAACAAGCTGGTAAGGCCGTCCGCCAGAAAGAAGTCGGCGGATCAGCAGATTGCCGCTGTTCCGGATCCTGTAGCCGATGCAGCCAAACCTTCAGCCGATGTCGCACCAACCACTTTTGCGAAACACTTCGTCGGCAGTCAGGCGTGCAACGCGTGCCATTCCGGAATTGCGGACGAATATAAGACTCACCCAATGTCGCATTCGATGTTTGCGACAAGCCAGGGTGATGGGCTGGAAGATCTCAGCACATCGGAATTCACCACACTTCCGGAGTTTTCGTATCAAGTTGAATCGCACGACGGAAAGGTGTTTCACCACGAACGCCGTACGTCCGGCGACGGCGAACTTGTCTACGATCAGGCCATTCCGATCGACTTGTCGGTGGGATCGGGGGAACGAGGGCGTTCGTATCTGACAAACGTCGATGGTCGATTGAATCAGTCCATGATCAGCTGGTATGCGGATGGCCCCAAATGGGGGTTGTCGCCGGGCTATGCGCCTGAGTTCAACGAACGCTTTGAGCGGCGTGTCACGCATGCCTGTTTGTCGTGCCATTCCGGCCGCGCGAATCCTCACCCCACAGACAACGACCGATTTGCAGAACCGGCGTTTCACGAACATGCGATTGGTTGTGAACGTTGTCATGGAGCCGGTGGTGAGCACATCGACTTTCATCAGGCAAAGCCTGACATTGCGTCAACAGATCCAATTGTGAACCCCATTCACCTTTCGTCGGCTCGCCGAGATGCCGTCTGCACGCAGTGTCACTTGCAGGGGCGTCGTCGAGTCCTGCAGGTCGGACAGTCGGAATACGGTTTTCGTCCCGGTATGAATCTAAGTGACATTTGGGTGACATTGGTCAAAACAGAAGGCGTGAAAAGTGGTACGGCGGCGGCTGTCAGCCAGGTTGAGCAAATGTATTCCAGCGTTTGTTATCAACAGAGTTCCGGTGAGCTCACCTGCATCAGCTGCCATGACCCACACAGCCGACCTCCCAAAACGGAGCGAGCGGTTTTTTATCGGCAACGTTGCTTGCAGTGTCACGAAACCGGAAAGACGGAGTGCTCTGAGCCACTCACGGAACGCTTGAAAATCAGCAGTGCGGATTCGTGTGTCGCATGTCACATGCCGACGTTTGGGGCGGCCGACGTTCATGCGTCGCAAACAGATCACAGAATTCTGAAGCAAGTGCCTCAACAGGGCCGTTCCGAAAATCCGGATGCAGCACCCGAAATTATTGTGTTTGATGAGCCCGGCGTTAACCTGAGCGACGACGAAGTCAATCGGGCACTTGGGGTTTTTCAAGCGGAATTGGCTTACTTAAACGGCGATTCAAAACTTGCCCAACAGGCCGTTCAGGTGCTGATTCCGTTGGTCGAACAGAATCAGCAGGATGTTGATTGCATCTTTGCCTTAGGAAAGGCAATGGTGCAGGCGGGCCAGCCACAAATGGCGGCAAGAGCCTGGTCGACTGTTCTACAGATTCAGCCCCGGCACGAAGATGCACTGGAAGCGATGGCTTCGATGATGCATCAGACGGGCCAACTTGAAGAAGCTCGGAAGGCTTACGAACAACTCCATTCCGTTAACCCAACGCGTTCTCGATATCTCGGTCGCATGGCCCATGTCATGGGGCAGCTTCGTGAATTTCCGAAAGGAATTGAGGCAGCGGAGGCAGCTTTAAAAATCGATCCGTCACTGGCATTGGCACACGGCTGGCTTTCAGAAGCGTATCTGGAAACCGGCGACACAGAAAAGGCGCAGCAACATGCAAAGATGTTTGAAAAGCTTACCGGAACTTCGAAGAAGTCTTCCGAGTAACGCGGCTTCGCGTCTACAAACCGGCTGGCGGCAACCATGTCTTTTGCTGATCTGCCTGGCGATGGCTGGGTGCGGACGCAGCAAGCCCGTTGACACGCTGGCGGCGGCGACGGAAGCTTTGGAATATGGTCGGTACGCGGAAGCTACTGAACTGGTTAAGGACATTCCGGAAACCGATGACAGGTGGCAGCAGTGTCAGTTCATTCTGGGGCGTGCAGCCTTTGGCATGGGCGATACTCGTGAGGCTCTGGAAATCTGGAAGCGAGTTCCACGCGACGGTACCGAACTTGCTATTTCAATTGCGAAGGCTCGCTCTGAGCTGTTTCTGATTAACTGCAAATACGAAGAAGGTATCGATGAGTTGCGGTACCTGAGTTCCTTAAACAACAATCAATTTGAAGTGAGCGAACGGCTTGTTGGCCTGTTGAATGCAACGGGGCTGACATCGCAGGCCAGACCGTATTTGCTGCAGATACTTTCTTCCTACAGAATCAAGATACCAGATCTCGTATCACTGATGGAACCAGAACGGCCATATGGCAACGTTACGAACTTTCCGAAGTGTTCTTCGTCGTTGTCTGACGATCCGTACGTTTGGATGTTTCAGGCAAAGTCTGCCCTAAGCAGAAACGACCCTGCTGCTGCTCAGGCAGGTTTGAAGCGAGTAGTCGCGAAGTGCCCGGATTGGGCAGACGCTCATGCGCTACTTGGCGAACTGCTGCTGAACTCGGATTCCATCGCATTTCAACAATGGTGTCGTGATTTGCCGGAAGGCGTTAAGGATTCTGCTGGCGTGCAATATGTGCAGGGCTTGTGGGCTCGAAAAATGGAAGCCCCGCAAGTTGCCGCTCGTTGTTTTTGGAAAGCCGTGCAGGATGCTCCCCATGATCGCCGTTCAATGTTTCAGCTGGGGCAGGTGTTGACCAGTCTGAATCACATGAACGCAGATTTGTGCGTGCAGCGTTGTAATGATTTGAAAAGATGTATTGAGGTGATGGAACGTGTATTGATCTCTCAGGGGCAACAGGCCGAAAGCTTTGCGGAATTAATTTCGCTGCTAAACGACATTGGCAGAAAGCAGGAAGCGGAGGCGTGGTCGAACCTGGCCAAAGATCGTTTTGGGCCGTCGGCATGGATTGACAGAGCTGAAAAAGGGGCAAACGAGGCTGGGACTGGGGATTCCACGCACAAACTCGCCTCGATTAATATCGCTGCACTGTTCGACCTGGCAGATTGGCCTGGCATCGACACGCTACTGGAACGCTCTGCATCAACGCCAAAACTTGCACTGGATGCTGCAGGGATCAGCTTTACTGATTCCGCTGTGGATGCGGGCATTGACTTCACCTATTACCAAAGTGCTGATCCACTTGCTCGAGACGTCCGGATCTTTGAATCCACCGGAGGCGGCGTGGGGATTGTCGACTTTGACGGCGATCTGCAGCCGGACATTTTTCTGACTCAGGGTGAGCCCTGGGCCAAGGGGCAGAGCGTCCCCGCTGCTGTGGAAAAATACTATGACGTGCTGTACCGAAACCGTTCAGCACAACAGGGGTTCGCCGTCGCCGATGCTGCTATGCTCAAAGACGACGGCTATGGGCAGGGGTGTTCCGTTGGTGACTTCAATGACGATGGCTTTCCGGATATCTACGTCGCCTGCATTGGAGCTAATCAATTGCTGATCAACAATGGAGACGGCACGTTTGATGATGTGGCTCAGCAGTGCGGACTGACAGAAGCGGCATGGACATCCAGCTGTCTGATTCTGGACCTGAATGGCGACGGCAATCCAGACATTTACGACGTCAACTATCTGTCGGGGGAGAATGTCTTTAAGGTGGAATGTGGCCGAAATCGTTGTTCGGTTCGCGATTTTTCAGGCGCTGAAGATCATGTCTGGTTGTCACAGGCGGATGGCACATTTCGGCGAGTCGTGGATGCTGCCCCAAAGGATCTGGCGAAAGGACTTGGGATTGTTGCGATGTTTTCGAACGGCGATCCCAGGCCGGTTTTGTTTATCGCCAACGACCAGGTTCCCAATTTCCTGCTTCATCCGGTTGTTGATTCTGATGTGTATCAGGACATCGCTGCTGAACGTGGCCTGGCGGTGAACATGCTGGGTGATCCAACGGCGGCCATGGGAGTGGCGGCTGCCGACCTGGATGGCAATCGACACCTGGATTTGTTTGTTACAAATTTTGAAGGTGAAGCCAATTGTCTCTACCTGCAACAGGAAGGTGGTTTCTTTCAGGATGCGGTTGCAACGGCAGGGCTTCGAAGTTCCGGGCTGCAGTATGTTGGATGGGGAACTCAGTTTTTGGACGCAGCCAATCGTGGAGTTCTGGATATCGTGGTGGCCAACGGTCATGTGGCTGACTTTCGTGACGACAATGGGCAGTACAAAATGCCTTTGCAGTTTTTTGACGGCAGCCATCGAACGCACTTCCAGCAGCTAAACCCAAAGCAGCTTGGTGAACCGTTTCAACGGAATGCATTGGGACGTTCGCTGGCGACTGTTGACTGGAATCAGGACGGTCGAACAGATTTTGTGGTGTCCAACATCGCTTCTCCCACAATGCTGGTTTCGAACACCACTAAAGAATACGGCCACTGGCTGGACGTTCAGTTGCATGCCCGACAAACTGCTCGCGATGCCTGCGGAGCAACGGTGGAAGCTGAGATTAGTGGCAACGTAGTCTGGAAACAGGTCTCCGCAGGTGACGGATATCAGGCCAGCAATCAGCGTCGGTTACACTTTGGTTTCGGCGACACAGCAAACGTGGAAAAGCTGACCATTCGCTGGCCGTCCGGGGCGACGTCAATCCTGACCAATATCGCTGCAGATGGAGTGCTGATTGCCGTTGAAGGCAGCATATCTGCGACGTATCAGACGTCTGCGACAATAACTTCCGTTCCGGTTGAGAATGATGTGCCGCAGGTTTCGCTTAAAGATCAATAGCGGTCCTCTGCGGAATTGCCTTTGATTTTTCGCAATAGGCAGGCAAAACCAAGGTTCTCTGAGTGCGAAATTGCAAGCTCGGTTGCAGGATAGCGGTTTCAGGGCGACAATCTGAATTCAGTGCGAAGTGCCGCTCGTTTCGTGTTTGGATCGGTTTTGCCTGGAAACGCTGATTCTGGTTGCGACAATTTGCCGTAACAAGGGCTTCGCCCTTAACCCAGTGGAGTGGTATGCGGAAAGACGTGGTACGTTTGAATCGCCGAGCCGCTCCGTTGTCGCTACGATAAATATCCTCGCATCGTGCACGCAATCTTTTCAGTAAGAATCTAACGAGGCTGTGCCTCAGACCATTCGAGCTGCCGCTCGGAAACGCTCCGCTGTCGCTCAGAAAACTTGACTCAACGTGAACATGTTCCCTGCAGTAAGAATCTAACAACAGTGAAACCAAGCAGCTGCGAAACGCCTGAAAGCCGGAGAATTTGCCATTAAGGGCCCCATCCTTCAATTAGAACTCGGGATCTTCCGCGTTTGGAAGTGCGCCAAGTGTTCTCGCACCGTGAGAACTCGCGGAGCCGTCGCTTCACGCACGTGCCGCTGCAGCGATCCTCCATGCTTTATGGCGATTGTTGAAGAGCCGCCGCCGCCGGTTGATATCTCACGATTTATTACCTACCAAACCGACGAGTACACGACACCCACAGAAGCCGAGTTGGTGGAAGAGCTTCCTGCAAAGGAAGGGTTTACTCCGGTTTCAGAATATGTCGAACCGAAAGAAAAGAAGCCGTTTCGCGGTACTGGCTATTTGCGAGCCGAAGCGGCTCCTGAGGATGATACTTCGCCAGCGACTGGACCGGAAACAGGGGCCGAAGAGGACGAGTGGGCCGAGTTTGGTATCGGCATAGAATCATCGCCGTTACTGCAATCATCCGGCGAAAAGCCAGCACCGGGATCTCGGCAGCGATCCAGCGAATCAAAGTCGGACCGTTCAAGGCCAGACCGCTCGAAGCCCGATCGATCTCGCAGGACCAACAAAAGCCCGTCGAATCAGACTTCTGGTAAAGATGAAGCTGCGTCGATTGGACAGGACGTTGGCGATTCCGGCAACCAGGTTGGTTCGTCAACTTCCGCTGACGGTGAACCATCAACCGAACATCGCAAGGGCCGTCGCCGCCGTCGTTCTCGCAAAGGGGGCAATCGCAGCGGAGAAGCTGCTGATATCAAAACCCCGGCAACGACTGCCAGAACCGAAAATCAGTCCGGCGAAACGCCTTCCGCAAAGCCCGTCGTTCAGGTGTCTGCTGCTGATCACAGCGCAAAACCAGGCGATTCCACGGGGCCACAAGCGGGGCCCGCAAGTGGGGAAAAACGCAAACGTCGTCGGCGAGGTCGAAAGCGTAAGCCCGGGGCGTCTGGCGGAGACGGTTCAGCAGCTCCGGAATAAACATTACCTGATAATTCAGCATCGCAATTTGCGACAGCAGAGCTTTCAACCGCAACCGTTGAATTTTACTGTTTAACCCGTGTTTTTCCGCATGAAAACTCTTCACGGCCGGGCGAAGCCGTCGTTGAATTCTTGCTTAAAATGTTGCGAGCACAATGCCCGCAAGTTTATCGCAGCGACAGCGCATCGGTTCGGCAATTCGAACGTACCACGTCTTTCCGCATACCACGCCACGGGGTCAAGGACGAAGCCCTTGTCAGGAAAATCTGTAAGGAATCCCCAACGTGTTTCGACCATAAGAAATAGAACGTTGGCCGATTATGAATTAAGGTGATGGTTTGGATAACTCCAACGAAAACGCAGGCCTGAGCAGCTCAGACCTGAAAAATTCAGGCTCGTCGGCCAACCCGGAAGTCTGGGTGGACGAATATGGTGACTACCTTTACCGGTACGCCTTTTCGCGGCTGCGCGACACAAACGCGGCAGAAGAAGTTGTTCAGGAAACCTTTCTTGCCGGCATTCGTTATCGAGAACGTTTTACGGGCGAGGGAGCTGAACGTGCCTGGTTGCTGGGAATTCTGAAACGCAAAATCGTTGATCATGTACGGATGAGAAATCGGTACGATCGCGACGGAAAGTCTGACGACAGCAACGATCCATCGTCTCAGTTGTTCAATCAGCAGGGTAACTGGAAGAACGGTGCGTTTGCGGTGACGCCGGATGACCAGCTGGAATCTCAGGAAGTCTGGGAAGTTGTGCGAGGTTGTTTAAGCCACATTCCTGCTGGTCAGGCTGACGTGTTTGTGCTGAGCGTGATGGAAGAAATGGACACTGATCAAATCTGTAAGGAGCTGAACATCACTCCAGCAAATCTTTGGGTACGTTTGCATAGAGCTCGACTGGCTCTGGCAAAATGTGTGGGAACAAAATGGTTTGCAGAGCAGGAGGTTAGCCAGAATGCCTAACGACCAGAAAATTTCAGAATTGATCAGTAAGTCGCTGTCAGCAACTCTGACCAACGATCAACAACGAACCATTGACGAAAAGATCGCCGCCAGCCAGCAGTCCAGAAATTATGCGAAGCTGTCGAAGATGATTAACGATTCGCTGTCCGATGTCGGCAAGCGTTCGCGAGATGGAGACACATCCGTTGCACCTGGACTTTCAGCCGATGCCGCATTGCGAATGAAGCAATCGATTCGGCTTGAGGCAGCTCGGTCCAGTCAGTTCGGAATTACGGTGACCGGCGCCGCCTTCCACGATTCTGCCATTTCATCGACACATGCGATGATTCAACAGTTGCCGATCAGCAGCCATGCAGACGAACGCAGTCTAAAGTCACGGTTTACTCTGACCCGCGAACTGGGCAAAGGCGGGCTCGGTACCGTTTGGCTGGCTCGCGACGAACGATTGCTGCGTTCCGTTGCTCTAAAAGAAATGAACGCCGATGCGGCAGAGCATCCGCGAGCATGGGAACGATTCCGTCGAGAAGCGGAAATCACCGGGCGTCTGGAACATCCGAATATCGTCCCGCTGTATCAGTTCGGAACTGACGAAACCACGGGGCAACCATTCTATGCGATGCGTTTTGTAGGCAAGCGAACTCTTGTCGATGCGATTGAAGAATACCACGACAAAAAGATTGCCGGCGAAGATGTCACGATGGACCTGCATCGTCTGTTAACAGCCTTCATCGGCGTGTGTCAGGCCATCGCATATGCTCATTCTCGTGGAGTCATTCATCGTGATCTGAAGCCGGAAAACGTTGCCCTGGACAACTTCGGTCAGGTTATTGTTCTGGACTGGGGGCTTGCAAAAGTCAATGACGGCAACGAAACAGAAGGTCACATGTCGGGAGTGCCGCTTTCTGCAGATAGTTCCTTCACCAAGACAATGGCGGGCGAAGTTATCGGGACTCCCCTGTACATGGCTCCTGAACAGGCTGCCGGACAGTTGGATAAAGTTGACAGCCGTACTGATGTGTACGGGCTTGGGGCCATCCTGTTTGCGATGCTGACAGCTTCTGCGCCCCATCAAAACAGCAGTGTGCAGGAGGGCAATGCGGTTCCTATTGCTCAATTACTGAAGCAGATTTCCGGCGGAGCAACGCCGCGCCCTCGTGATTACATGTCGGGAATTCCGGCTGACCTTGAAGCCATTTGCGTTAAGGCAATGCAGTTTAAGCCACATTCTCGATATCAATCAGCGGCTGAAGTGGCTGATGCCGTTCAGCAGTGGATGGCGGGCAGAAGTGAGCGTCGGCAGAAGTATTCCAACAGTCGCAGCGAAGCCAGAGAACTTCGCACAGCGATGATGTCAGCTGTGAGAGATCTGGAACGCAACGTCCGGTTTATGTCTTCGTTGCCGCCGATTCAGGGAATTGTGAATTCCATTGCCGGACGCCGAGATGACGAACAATCCGTGTTGCGAAGTCATCTGTCAGTGATTTTCTCCGGATTGTTGAAGACCAACTGCGACTTCTGTGCGGTGTCATTTGCCAAAGCTGATGGCAGTAAGTTTCAGGAACTGGTCCGAATTGAACGCCCGATCGATGATGTTTCCAACGTGCGGTCGATTCCTGCAAGTCGACTTGTATCCGGCAACCTGACTTCGTGCATGAAAAAAGCACTCGCAGGCAAGCCGGACGAAGTTTTTGTGGCACTGTCGTCCGAATGCCCGGATCCAACAACTGCGTCCTGGGGAAAGTCGCCAACTCCTTTGCTGGCTGCAACCGTACCTGTGTTTGATGACGAAACAGAAGAACCGTTCGGTTTCGTAAGAATCGAAGCCAGTCTGGAACGACTGATCGAAAACGAAATTCGTGGACGGTTTCACGCAATTAATCGGCTTTACGTTCTGGACAACGATTGCAAGGTTTTGATGCAACTGGACAGTTCGGGATCTCGCGTAAAAGCCAACGATGGACAGTCAATGAGTTCCATTGCTGCGTCCTGGGATTCGGTCGTTCCCATGTTGAAGCTGGAAGGCGAATTTGTGGACAATCAGGATCACGCGTTCTACGCCACTCGAATAGACCTTGTTCCAGGTAGATATTCACTGGCTCTGGGTTTGTGCCTGGCGGAAAAGCAAACGAAGTAGAAGTCGAGCTAAGCATTGCTGGCCAATGCACTCCGGATGCCTGGACGTGCGTTTTGCTGCACGCTGATCTTGCCTCAGGGGCGGCGTATGTTTTGGCGCTGCGTTCTAAGCGGAATCCGGCTGATATTTTCCGGCGTTGGCGTTGAAGGCGTGCAATCGGTGCAACTTTGATTCAGAATGGGGCGTGGCCACCTGTTGAAATGACCGCCGTATTCCTGAGTCGTACGCTTATTGTTATGAAAATTCTGCTTCTCGCCGACATCCATTCCAACTGGCCAGCGTTGGCGGCGATTGACGAACAGTTTGATGCGTGTCTGTTTTTGGGCGATGTGGTCGACTATGCCACCAATCCCGTTCAATGCATTGAATGGCTGCAGAAGAATGCTGACTACTGTGTTCGAGGTAATCACGATCATTCGGTTGCTCAACGAGTGACCGTGAGGCCGGGAGGAACTTTTCGACGCATGGCGGCCGCGATGAGACCTCATCATTTTGAAGTGCTTAGCGATTCGCAACTAACGTGGCTGGCACAATTGCCCGTGACTCAGCAGTTTACATTGGGCGATCATTCTTTTCTGCTGGTTCATGCAACTCCTCGAGATCCCATGGACGAATACGTGGCCGAAGTCGAACCACAATGGGCCGCTCGGCTGGAACACGTGAACGTCGATTTCGTCTGCGTCGGACATACTCACGTGCCCATGGATTTAACGGTGGGGAATTGTCGAGTGATCAATCCTGGCAGCGTCGGGCAACCGCGAGACGGAGATTGCCGGGCCGCTTATGCGGTGATTGAAGATGGCGTCGTCGAATTTCGGCGAGTCGAATACGACATCGAACAAACGATAGAACACATGCGTGCCAGCGGGATCGAAGAAAAGATCGTCCGCAAAGCCAACGAAGTTCTTCGTGCAGGTGGCAACCCAACTGCTCATGGCTTGAACGAAGATTGACAGTACTTACTGCGAAAGTGATTCGTCAGATTCTTCCGCTGCAGCAGTTTCCCGCAAGTCAACTCACTTCTTCGTCTTCGTCGGCAATAAAATGTAGATTGCCGGAAGAAGCAATTTGGCAGCGTGGCATTTATCGTCCGCTATCAACAGGTCAGGCTGGCGCGGCATTTATCGTCCGGCGTTCATCCCTTATTCGGCCACGCCGCGCCGCTTGACGAGTTATGGCGTGGCGGTAAAAATTCGTAGCCGGATTCTGGCGGTGATGGTGGCTGTTTCTGCATGGCAAGCCTGCCGCGACTTCGAAACTCGAGTCTCCGTTGATCGGCTCGATTTTGCTGCAGTTTTCGTTATTTTTGAACTAAATCAGCGGAACAGGCAGCCTTCCGGCAACCGACCAGCGAAAATCACTTCAAGCAACCTGCACCGTAAACAGCGGTTGCGAAATTGTGGTGTTGAATATTGCGATTTTGATTGTGTATCGAGATATTTTGAGTGCAGGTGATCCTTTCACGGATCGAATTTTCCAATGACGCAAACTGTTGCCGAAATTCTGAAGAAGGTGCAGCGAATTCAGATCGTTGCCAATCGTTCCGTCAACGACTTGCTGGCCGGGCAGTATCGCAGCGTGTTTCGTGGTCGAGGCATGGAATTTGACGAAGTTCGCGAATACCAGCCGGGCGACGATATTCGCACGATTGACTGGAACGTGACGGCTCGCGCCGGTGTGCCGTTTATCAAGCGTTTCAGCGAAGAACGAGAACTCACCGTGCTGTTTCTGGTGGACGTTTCAGCCTCGGGATCATTCGGTTCGGGATCGCAATCGAAGCTGGAAGTCATGATTGAAATGACGGCGTTGTTGATGTTTTCGGCCTTGAAAAATAACGACAAGGTTGGCCTGCTGTTATTCGCCAACAACGTAGAAGCTTACTATCCGCCAAGAAAAGGCAAAGGAAATGTGCTGCGGCTGATTCGCGAAATGCTGGCCGCTGAACCGGTTCGCGACGAAACCGACCTTGAAGCGGCTCTGCAATATCTAAACAAAGTCTACAAGCGGCGAGCCGTCGTGTTTTTGATCAGCGACTTCCAAAACGAAGCGTCGCGAAAGGCACTGGCCATTTCCAACGGACGCCATGACCTTGTTGCTATTACCGTGTCAGACCCGCGAGAAGAACAGTTGCCTCAGGTGGGCTTCATCACGTTGCAGGATGCGGAAAGCGGTGAAATGGTCGACGTGGATACTCGACATCCCAAAGTGCGAGAACTGTTTGCCAGCCAGGCCGCGGACCGTCGAGAAGCGTTGACCACGGGTTTGCGACGAGCGGGAGTCGATCAGTTGCAGGTCAGCACAACAGAACCGTACGCCACCAGTTTGCGGCGATTTTTTGAATCACGCGAAAGGCGGCTGCGATGATTGTTTGCACGGAAAGCATGAAAAGCAAACATGGTGGCAACAGTCACTCGCTACTGTCAGGCGAGCGGCCAGATGGAATGTACCGTTCTGTTGTAGTGGACGACGCCAGGAGTCCCGAAACACAAGGACTCGTCACCTCGTCCACTACGAGACTATCCATCTGGCCGGTCGCTTTAATGGTAACGTCGGCAGCATTGCTGTGCGGATGCGGTTCTGAAACCTCGATTCCCGAAGTCAAAACCGGATCGCCCGAAGCTCTGCATTCCGAACTGGAACGTGGCCCGGTGAAAGTATCGATTGATATCGTGCCCAAAGAGCCCCGACTTTCCGACGAACCGACCTTAACGCTGACCGTCATCGCGGAAGATGGTGTTGATGTGACGCCGCCGCCCTTTGGCCAGTCAATGGGTGACTTCATCATTCGAGATTTCTATGAACCTCTGCCCAAAACTGCAGATGGCCGAAAGCTGATTCAGCAGGTTTATACTCTGGAACCAACGGTGGCCGGCTTGTCGATGATTCAGCCGATCGTTGTGAAATTTATCGACCACCGTCCAACGGGCGACGGCCAGGAACATACAATCGAAACCGAAGCGATTAAGGTGCAGATTGCCACCATGATCGAAGCAGAAGCTCCGTCGCTGAACGATTTGCGTCCGGTTGCCGCTCCTGTGGCGCTTCCACCAAACATCACTGTTACGTGGTGGCACTGGGGGCTGGGAATCGTGATCGCACTCGCCACGCTGGCGGCAATCGCGTGGCTGTTAACCAGGCGGAAACAATCCAGCGAACCACAACTGACGCCTCAACAGCTCGCCTGGAAAGAGCTGAACGATCTGATTTCCAGTAAGCTTAGTGAAACCGACGTCAAAGAGTACTTTGTGCAGTTAACCGGTGTCGTTCGCCGTTACATCGAACGTTCTACGGGAGTCAAAGCGCCCGAACAAACGACCGAAGAATTTCTAAGACAGGTAAGTCAGCGAAAGATATTTTCCGCGGAAGAAGATCGCCGCCTGGGCGCCTTTCTGGAATCTGCGGACCTGGTGAAATTTGCCGGATATCAGCCCGATGAAGAGATGGTGAAACAGAGCACGCACAAGGCAAAACAGTTTATCGAACTGAAAACGGCGGAATCGCTGTTGGGTGGCACCACCGATAAAATGTCGCAGGTTGTTAAGTCCGCATCCGTCAAAACTTCATCGCAGCTTGCTGGTGTTTCGACATCTGTTGACGATGAGGTGTCAGCGTGAGCACCTTTCGATTTGCGACTCCAATGGCGTTGCTGCTGCTGATTCCCGTGCTGGCCATCGGGATTTATTTGGCATTAAAGCGTCGTCACGCCGTGCAGTATTCCAGTGTGAAACTGCTGCGGGATTTGCCCGTCACGATGGCTCAACGAGTTCGGCGGCTGTTGCCGTGGATCAATCTGCTGGGACTGGTGCTGATTACCGTGGCGTTGGCTCGCCCGCAACTGGGGAAGGAAGAAACTCGCATTCGCACGGAAGGTATTGCCGTGGAAATGTGTGTTGATAAATCAGGGTCTATGCAGGCTCTGGACTTCACTCTGGACAACCAACAGGTGAATCGGCTGGACACCGTGAAAAGCGTTTTTCGAGAATTCGTGGCTGGGGGAGACGAGTTCTCTGGACGGCCGGATGACTTAATCGGCCTGATTTCTTTTGGAGGCTTCGCGACCGCTGTTTGCCCGCTGACGCTGGATCATGGAGCACTGTTGGAAGTACTATCGGCTGTGAAGATTCCTGAACCCATTTATGACAGCAATCATCGTATCATCAACGAACAGTTGCTGGAGGAAGAAATGGCCACTGCCATCGGCGATGCTCTGGCCCTGGGCGTTGCTCGCCTGAAAGATGCGGAATCCAAAAGCAAAGTGATTGTGCTGTTGTCCGATGGAGAAAACACGGCGGGCATTATTTCGCCAGAAGAAGCGATCGACGCTGCTGTGGAATTTGGCATTAAGGTGTACAGCATTGGAGTCGGTTCAACCGGGTTGGCCCCTTTCCCCGTGGAAGACCGCTTTGGGCGAACCGTATTGGCACCTCAACAGGTAAAACTGGACGAGGCCACTTTGAAGTCGATCGCGGAAAAGACGGGCGGTCAGTACTTCAACGCTAAGGATACGGAAACCCTGAAACAGGTTTACGCCGAAATCGACAAGCTGGAAAAAACAGAAATCGAAGGCCGCCTGTATACGGAATACCGTGAAACGTTTGTCTACCCAATGCTGGCAGGGCTCAGTTGTGTACTGTTAACTTTGGTATTGGGAAGCACTCGCCTACGCGGCCTGCCGTAACGGCCTGAACCTAAGTGGCGTAAACTCTATCACCGAGACTGTACTTATTCATTGAGCCGTGGGCGGATTCCCGTTTGACCCGACTCAATTTATGCCGCGTGGAATATATAACAAACACCGTTTTTAGATGAACAACCTTTTACACAGAATCTTAGCTTGCCCAATATGAACTGGGGATTTCCAACTGTTTTGTTTGCGTTGTGGCTTGTGCCGTTGGCCGGGTTTCTGGTTGTGCGTGCGCATTTCAAACGGCGGCACACGGCCACTCAGTTTGTCGACCAGGCCATGGTCGCTCGCTTAATGCCCGCCTTCAACACAGCTCGAACGTGGGTCAAGGCCATCCTGTTAATGGCGGCTCTTACGCTGCTGATTATTGCGGTTGCCAGACCTCGCTATGGATTCTACTTCGAAGAAATGTCGGGCCGTGGAGTTGACGTTTTCGTGTTGCTGGATGTTTCTCGATCCATGCTGGCAGAGGACGTGAAGCCCAATCGGCTGGAACGAGCGAAGTCGGATATTCTGGACCTGCTGCCGAAGCTGGATGGCGATCGAGTTGGCTTGATTGCATTTGCGGGAGCTCCCGTGGTGCAGGTTCCGCTGACAACCGATCAGGGGTTCTTTAAGTTGATGCTGGACGAAGTTGACGTCAATAGTGCACCAAAGGGTGGCACTTTAATCGGTGACGCAATTCGCAAGGCGATGGAAAGCATGGAAACTCGCGCGGATCGCGATCAGGCGATTGTGCTGATTACCGATGGAGGCGATCAGGATTCGTTTCCGCAGGAAGCCGCCGACCAGGCCGCTCAGCGAGGCATCCGCATTATCACCGTGGGACTGGGCGACATCGGCGAAGGAGCTCGAATTCCAAAGCGAGGCAGTGATGGAGGCATTGGCTTTGTGCAGCACGAAGGTCAGGAAGTGTGGTCAAAAATGGACGACGGGCTGCTGAAGGATATCGCCGAAAAAACTCTGGGAGCCTACATTCCGGCTCAAACGTTAAGCTACGACCTGGGTCAAATTTACGATGATCAGTTGGCCAAACTGACTCAGGGCGAAATCAACACCGAAAAGCGGAAACGCTTTCACGAACAGTATCAATTGTTCGGCGTGCTGGGTCTTCTGTTACTGCTGATTGAAATGTCAATTCCCGCCTATCGCCGCACACCTGTGGAAACTGCTGAGGTGGTTACATGAAATCAACAAGCTCTTCTGTGACGGTACCGGCCATTGATTGCAAAGCCGGTCGAATTCGCATGGTCGTGCTGTTGTCGCTTTCGTTCCTTCTGATTGCCGCCGACTCGCCCGGTGATGCGTCGAACAAGGTCAACGAAGGTCTGCAGCTGTTTCGCAATAATCAGTTTTCTGAAGCGGAAACCGCGTTTGCTGAAGCGGGCGAAATCTCACCGGAAAACTCCATTATCCTGTTCGATGAAGCGTGCGCTGCGTTGGCGGGCAACGATGCGGAGCAGGCTCGAGGATTGTTTCGTAAAGCTTCGCTGGCGAAAGATTCAGCTCTGGCGGTTAAAGCTCACTATAACCTTGGCTGCCTGGAAGCTGATCAGGCAAGATCAAAGCTGGGTGACGATCCGGCGGCGGCGGAAGGCGAAACGCGTGAACAATCGATCAATATGCTGCTGACGTCTATTCGCAGCTATCGCGATGTGCTGCGGCTTGAACCAGCTCATCAGGATGCTCGACACAACATCGAATTGATTCGGTTGTATATCAAACATCTGCAATCGCAATGGGCAGAACGCGACAAACAGAAAGCTCGCAACGAAAAAGACCTGCTGCAATTTCTGAAGATGATTGAAGATCGCCAGACGCAGCTGCGAACGACAACGAAAGCACTTAGCAACGCTCAGGACACCGCCTATCTTCGGCAGGCCGTGATGGAAACGTCTGAATCGTTGAGAACTCTGCATGAAGAAATTGAGCCGCTTAAGCAGAAGATCAGCCAGCAAATACAACAATCAGCCGCTGCTTCCGCTGGTGGGCCGCCGCAAACTGGCGGTAACCAGCCAGGAAGCACCCAGCCGAACGCTCAGGCAGACCAAATGCAGCAGGCAGAACAGTTGCTGTATCAAATGGCCGATCAAATTGGCGAACGAATGCTGCAGGCGGCAACGGAACTTGATTCCAGAAATATGGCCGCTGCGGTGAACGTTGAAACCGAAGGGCTTGATCAAACCAATCAATTGTACATGGCGATTGCGCCTTATCAGGAAGTGCTGCAGCGAGCCATCGACGAGCAATCGAAGCTGCTGCCAAACGAACAGGCAGCGGTTGATGAAACCGATGACTCTGAAAGTGATTCCGCGAAAGAGTCACCCGCTGAAGCGGACACTACCGAAGCTGCTGTTGTGGACACTACAGGCGCCGACACTGAAACACTTGCGGCCGCGAAGGACTTTGTTCAGTTGGCGGAGACTCAATCAAGAATTACTGATTGGAGCGACGTATTGTCGCTAAAGGCGGAGTCTGAACTGCCGGCAGCTGAGCAGCAACTGGAAGCCCTGAAGCAGTCTTTGCCGCCGAGTGAGGAAGTGCCTGCGAAAGAAACTGCTGAAGCTAAAGGCGAAACGGACGCAGCATCAGATTCAAAGATCGCCCCCAACGCTGATCAATCGCTGCCGGAAAAATCGGAAACGGATGCCATTGAAGAATCGTCACAGGAACAGCCGGAACTGACGGACGAACAGAAAGCTGCGAAGGCTCAACAGGAACAAATGCAAAAACAGGTTGCACAACTGACCGGTCTGGTTGAATCGATGAAAAAGGCCATCGACCTGGCCCCGCAGGCCGCCACGCATTCTGACAACGCCTCCAGGAATCTGGCCGCAAAAGATTCCGACTCCGCAATGCCAGAACAAAAGGAAACCGACCGAATCCTGAAGGAAATTGCCGAACCGCTGGTCAGCGACAATCAAGACAACCAGCAAGACAATCAAGAGCAACAGCAGAACGAAGATCAGGACAACAAAGACCAGAATCAGGATGATCAAAAAGACGGCGACAAAGAGCAACAAAAGCAGGACGAACAGAACAAGCAACCGGAACAGGACAAGTCGCCGGATGACAAGCAGCAGCAACAACAAAAAGAGCAACAGGAACAGAAAGACCAGCAACAGCAGCAGACTCAGCAGGAACAGGCAGAGTCGACGTTGAGGAAAGCTCGCGAACGAGAACGCGAGCACCTTGAAAAGCAAAAGCAGATACGAACTCTACTTCAACGCGGAATCAAAGTTGATCGCGACTGGTAGTTTCACTTTGTTCAACGACCTGCAACCGATAAATCAACGTCTTCCTCAACACGCATCATTCTCGTAGCAACAACGGAGCGGCTCGGCGGTTAGAACGCTCCTGGTTGTGCCGCACTATGCTGCATTGACTCAGCCACCAGTTTTAACTGGTGGTAAAACAGGGCGATTCGCTGTCTCGCTTTCAGCATTCGCTGACATTGACGGCAATCTGCATCGCCAGGCCACCTTCGGATGTTTCTTTGTACTTGGCATTCATGTCCAAAGCCGTTTCCCACATTGTGCGAATGACGGCATCCAGAGAAACTCGCGCTTCGCCACAATCGCGTTGTAAAGACATCTGAGCAGCGGTGATGGCCTTGATGGCCCCCATTGCGTTTCGTTCGATGCACGGAATCTGAACCAGTCCGCCAATGGGATCGCACGTCATTCCCAGATGATGCTCCATCGCAATTTCGGCGGCTTCGGCAGCCTGACCGGGTGTTCCGCCAAGACATTCCGCCAAAGCCGCGGCCGCCATCGCTGATGACACACCGATCTCAGCCTGACAGCCGCCCAACGCAGCAGAAATGGTCGCACCCTTTTTGAAGATGCAACCGATCTCACCCGCTGTCAGCAGAAAGTTGATGTAGCAGTCTTCAGGCAGATCGCAAAAGCACAAACAGTACAACAGCACCGATGGAATCACGCCCGCCGATCCGTTGGTAGGAGCCGTTACGACTCGACCGAAAGCGGCGTTTTCTTCATTCACGGCCAAAGCAAAGCAGCTGACCCAATTCAAAATTCGCTGAAAGTCGTGCGACTGCTGTTTAACTTCCGCCAACGAGGTTTCACGGCATTCGGGAACGTCGTGGCCAAGCAGACGGTGGGCCATTCTTGCTGCTCGGCGTTCAACATTCAGCCCGCCGGGCAATGTTCCGCCTGTTCGGCAGCCACGGTGAATGCAGTCCAACATGGCATCTTTGATGTCTGTCAGACCGGCTCGCACTTTATCTGCAGCGCGCCAGGTCAGTTCATTTTGCAGAACGATGTCAGCAATCTTTGCGGAGTTTTCTGAACAGTAACGCAGCAGATCGTTCGCGTGTTCTATCGGCCATGGAAGGTGCATCAGACACTCTTCCAGCGATTCGGCTTTCTGCACGTCGCCTTCTTCTACGATGAAGCCGCCGCCAATCGAAAAGAATACTGCGGCGGATTCGGTGCCGTCAGAATAAGTCGCCGTCAACTTCATTCCGTTGGGATGAAACGGTAGTTGAATATCATGGTGGAAGTGAATGTCGGCTTTCGGATCAAACGCGATCTCATTGCAATGATGCAGGCTTAGCCGCTTTTCCTGAGCGATCTTTTTGATTGTGGGCGTGATCGATTCCACATCGATCGTTCTGGGAGAATATCCGCACAAGCCCAACTGAACCGCGATACCCGTGCCGTGCCCGTTGCCGGTTTTCGCTAAAGCCCCGTACAGCTCAACCGCAACTGTAGCGACGCTGACATCGTTTTTACGAGACAGACGTTCGACGAATTTCCCAGCAGCCAGCCACGGCCCCATCGTGTGAGAGCTGGATGGTCCCACTCCAATTTTAAACATATCAAAAACGCTGAGTGGCTGAAGCCTGGGCGGCTTTATCACGGCAAGCTTTCAGACTCAAAACGATTTTGAAGTAGAACATTGTGCGAAGGCAGCGGAAAGTCTGGCTGCCGTAAAAAAGCGGCAACCAGACGTCATACATACGACGCAACGTCTCGAAACGTTTTCTGGTTCTTATTCAAACTTTGAATCCGGAAATCCAGCAGATTCCAAGGCGGCGATGGCTTTGTCTGAACTGGCTTCGGCGTCAAACTTTACCGTTACGCGTCGGTCATCGATGATTCCGTCTTCCTTTTGAGGCACCAGTTCCACAACCGTTACGCCTTCGATGCCTTCCAGTGTTTCCTTAACTTTGGGGAAGCACATCATCGCACAGCTCATTTCCGGAACCGCCAATGTTGCTGTATCGCCAGCGGCAAACGAAACGGGAATCGCGTCGTTGCTGGCGACTGGTGCGGACGCATCGCCATCTGCAGTAACGATGCGTTCTTCAGAACAGCCAAGCAACAAAACGAGTGGCAAAAGTGCGATGGCGGATTTCATGTTGGTCTTTCCTTGGAACTTGTTCGCCAGCAACGCTTTGCGACACCGACGGAATTAATGGATTGAGTGAAACTTGCAGCGTCGGAATTGTACCCTGCACGAAAACGACGGCAACGGAAAAGCATGCTGCCTCAATTGCCTGAAACGTTTGTCGTGCTGCATTTTACGCACTCAAGGCGAATTCGCATGAATTTCGGATGAAAACACCACTCCACCGCCTTCTTCCGCACGTTGGAATTTTTCGCTATTCGCCGGTGAGGTGGCAAATTCAAGCGGTTTCGCCAGAATCGTCTGAGACCGCCGGTGCAATCGATTTCCGGATAGTCAGGAAAAATGGCATTATGAAAACCTTCTGCATTTGACGGCAGTATTGAGCGAACGTATCGTTTAAATAATAAAGCGAGAGAATTACCGCCTCAAATCCCACCTACCTTCAACAGCTGTTGCCACGTCTTTCCACTGGTCGCAGCGGTTGCCATCCCAGACAGGTTGACGTCTTTTCACAGACGCGACTACCCAAAAACGAATGAACAGGCTTGCCCTTATAGCGTTAATTATTGCGCCGCACGCGTTTTGCTGCGCCAGCGAGAATCAGTTGGTTTCTCTGGCTCAGGGAGATTTTGCACCGGAATTTTCCGCCATCGACGATCACGGCGAAACGTGGAATTCCATAGATCACGTGGGCAAAGAAGTCGTCGTGGTTTACTTTTATCCGGCCGACATGACCGCTGGATGCACCGATCAGGCCTGCGGATTTCAAAAGCGGCTGAGCGAAATGAAGAGCGCCGGAGTGACCGTTGTTGGTGTCAGCGGCGATTCTGCCATCAACCACCAACTGTTCAAGAAGGCTCATTCCTTAAAATTTCCGCTTTTAGCGGATGAAGACGGTAAGGTCGCCAACGCTTTTGGCGTCCCGGTACGAGATGGCGGAGCGATCACCACAGTGGTAAAAGGCGAGCAAAAAACGCTAATTCGAGGCGTAACGGCTCAACGGTGGACCTTTGTGATTGGGCTGGATGGGACGATTATCCACAAAAACACAAAAGTTGACGCCGCCGGAGACTGCGATGCGGTGTTAAATGTTGTTAGACAGCTGACCGCTTCGACTCCATAATTACCACAACTTGATCTGGTTGCTTTTCTGCAACCAGCTATAACCAATTAACGTTTCTGCCTTGAAGACATCGGAGTCTGAAGGCAATCAATTTCATGTCCAATGGAGTATCGCACAATGCGTACAATTCTGGCACTTACTGTTCTTGCAGCTTCAACAATGACCGCCAACGCAGCTGACATTGAGTCAGGTCTGCAAGTCGGAGCTTACCCTGGCGCTTACAACGTGCTGGACGTTACCGGACCTTCTGCCGGTGAAAAACTTTGCTACCGTTGCCGTTATGGTGCAAGCCCTGTTGTCAACATCTTCACTCGCAAGATGGACGCCAACGTCGCCAAGCTTGTCAAAGAACTGGACGCTGTTGTCGGCAAGAACCAGGATCACAAGATGTCTGCGTTTGTTGTTGTTTTGACAGACGATCCAGATGCTCAGGAAGCTTCTTTGAAGAAGGCTGCTGCTGATCTGGGAATCAAGCACACTCCACTGACTGTGTTCGAAAACAAAGTTGGACCTGGCAAGTACAAAATCAGCGAAGAAGCTGACGTTACCGTCATGATGTGGGTTGAATCAGACGTCAAGGTTAATCACGCTATGAAAGCGGCTGACCTGAACGCTGAATCAATCGCCAAAATCATCGGCGACACTTCAAAGATCCTGAACTAATCGACGTTCGGCAACGACTGATCCAGCTGAAAAATCGCCGGCAATTAAACAGCCTGTGAATTACTGAATCAGACTTGAGCGACCAAACGAGGGCGACTTCTTCATAAACGGAGAGTCGCCTTTTTTTGTGCGCCGAGTGCAACGGAACTCCTGCTAAAGCTTTCTGTCATTGGAGGAATTCAAATGGCGTGCCGGATCAGTCGCGAAGGCCGAGCGACAGCATAAGCTCGTTACCCTTCTTAAAGCATCGAGCTTGTTCACGTTGAGTGAATTTTTCTGAGCGACGTAGTCGCGTTTCCGAGCGGCAGCTCGAATGGTCTGAGGCACGGCCTCGTTAGAGTCTTACTCAAAATGATGCCCGCATATTGGTCGTAGCAACAACGGAGCGTCTCTGCGATTCGAGCGTTCCACGTCTTCCTGCGTGCCACGCCACTGGGGCAAGGGCGAAGCCCTTGTTAGGAACTGACCCGAAATTAGATCCCGAGTTGTGAGTAATGAAGTAAACTGGCATTGGACATGCCGTCGACGCTCAAAACTCTTTTTGATTTTCCAGCGTCGTTGCACTTTGCGACAGGTGAGTTGCGGAGCAACTGTAGAAAACACAAAGTGCCAAATTGCGATTGCTTCTATACGCTATGGAATGGCCATCGTGAAGTCGCGCATTGCCGTCTATCAGGGATTTTAATTCGGGACAATTCGTTGGCAGATATCGCGGGGATGGCCGCACACCAGGTTTCACGGCCTGGTCTGCGACCACGAGTTAAACAGGAATCTTATTTCCGGACTGTTCCCCGCGACTAAATCAACGCCTCTATTTCGACGCCACTTCGACTTTGGCCGACCTTTGCAATGGCGGCAACGCTTCTTCCAGAATGCCTTTCACTCTGGGAAACAGTATCAGGCATTCGATAATCATCCACGCCTGCAACGCCAAAATGACGACTCCAAAGCCACTCAACAGATAGTCGGGCTGATCTCTGTTGAGCCAGCCGCCCGTGTGAAACATGTTCCAGCACAACGCGTACGCTGGCACGATGGACATCATGACGGCTGGGATCAAAGCAAACAGAAACGGCTTTCCTCGGCGAGCCAAAAAGAAGACCAGCACCATAAACGCCAGCCCCGCCAGCAGCTGATTGGTGGCCCCAAACAGTGGCCACAAAATCAATCCGCCCTTGCCGTATTCACCCGCTGCGTTCGGAATCATCGCAACCAGCGAACCCAGAGATACTGCCAACAAGGTTGCTCCGTATTTATTCTCCAGCGGCTTAACCTTAAGCGACCCCGCCAGTTCCTGAATGACGTAGCGTTGCAGTCGAGTGGCACTGTCCAGTGTTGTGGCGGCAAAGCAGGCGACCAGAACAGAGATGATGCCAATCGATAACGGCAATGGCATTCCTAACGCAGAAACAAAGTTGGCTCCCCCTTCAACGAAGGCACCAACTGTTTGAGGCAATTTAAAGCTGGCCCAGCCATCCGCGACGGAATAGCGAGATCTCCAGGCAGCTTCGCCGACGATGGGCAAGCCTGTGGCTGTGTCGATAATTGGAACCAGCATGCCGGTTTCTGCGTCTTTGGCAAAGCGCCCCATGCCGACTCCCGCACAGCACGCCAAAATCACCAGCACTGCCAGCGCGCCTTCCATCAGCATAGAACCGTAGCTGACAAACTGAGCGTCTTCTTCGTTGTTAATCTGCTTGCTGCTGGTGCCGCTGCTGACAAGACAGTGAAAGCCGCTGCAAGCTCCACAAGCAATGGTGATGAACAAGAACGGCATGATTGGTGGAGCGTCAGCCGGAATATTGGCGGAATCCACAATGGCGGGTGTCGACGCTGCCAGGTCTGCTTTGCCCGTCCAACCGGCCACCGCCAGGCCAGCAACCAAAAGCACCAACGCCACCACCAACTGATGGCTGTTGACATAGTCGCGAGGCTGCAGCAACAACCACACCGGCAACACCGACGCAAAGAAGCAGTAAACCATCAGCAGAGCCGTCCAGGTAACAACGGCAGAATCAAAAATCAAAACCGATTTCGGCAGCACCAATGGCATGTAATAGACGCCCAGATAAACCGACACGTACAAAATCGCAACAGCAATGAGTGACGGCACCAATAGCGAAACCTGCGGATTGCGATGTACGTAGATTCCGATGGCAATGGCGATCGGCATGGCAATCCACACGGACAGAACAGATTCCGGGTACAGCGAAAAGATGATCGCGATTACCAGCCCAAAAATCGCCAGCACAATTGTGAGTGCAAAAAACAGCACAAATAGAAACAGAATACGCACTCGAGGATTGATCAGCCGCCCGGCGACTTCACCGATTGTCTGCCCACGATTTCGCAGTGAAACAAACAAAGCGCCAAAGTCGTGAACGGCTCCCACAAAAATCGAACCCAGAACCACCCACAGCAAGGCAGGCAGCCAGCCCCAGAACACCGCAATGGCTGGTCCCACAATCGGGCCGGTTCCGGCGATGCTGGTAAAGTGATGACCAAACAGCACCTGCCGACTGGTGGGCACAAAGTCGACGTCGTCTCGTAACTCGTGAGACGGAACGATGGCCTTAGGATCGATCTGGAAGATCCTCTTCGACAACCAGCTGCCGTAGGTGTTGTAGGCAACAATGAACGCGAAGAACGAAAAGACTGCAACGAAGAGCGTTAACATGCTTGTGTGTCTGAAGTCTGTTGAGGGAGGGCTGAGTAATTGGAAGACTGCCGGCACCAGGCAGGCAGAAAACTCGATCGCAGATGCTGAACGTTATAGCGAAACCGGATCTAAGTTTAATCAAAATCCAGGTTTATGGCGATTATTGCCGTCCATATTAAAAATTATGGCTTTCCTGCGTCACTGCCTGAACCAATAATCTTTGTCGAGAGGCGGCGTAATCCTAAGGCGGCGTGATGGCGACAGCGATGGGCGGGCAATCCGCCTGAGGTGATCAATCCATCTGGTACAACTGTTCAGGCCTGTTTGTTTCTTCAGGTAATCCCATTGTGGGTTTCCCAGTGGCAAATGTAGCTTTTCAGGGTTTTCAGGGTGCGAAAAGCCATGATGAGCCGTCAGATCGTTAATAACACATCTTCACGGCAATGATGCCAAAACTCGGATAATCTGCACATCAGAAAACCTCACCACGGCTTACCGAACTTCCGCAGAAATAGATTCTGTTCAGCATAATTTGCCAGTCAGATCGCCGAAGTAATCCTTTACCAAGTTCCTGCGGTGATCGTCTACCAGTTGTAGCGACCTACCGATCCTGAACGGTCGCGCCTGTTGTTATGGCACGTGACAAACTGATCCAGAACTGTCGGTGTGACGCCGAAGGATAACATGGAGGAGACATTCAATGCTTGTACTTTCGCGACAACGCGATCAAACGATAATTATCGGTGATTCCATCCGGATCACCATTGTTGAGGTTCGCGGCGATAAGGTGCGAATCGGCATCGACGCGCCTAAGGACGTCACGGTACATCGTCAGGAAATCTACGATGCCATTAAACGGGAAATTGGCGGAACAGACGTGAAAGAATAGTCTGTTTCAGTCACCCGATACGATAGCCAGACGGGCCAGCTTTTTAGCTGGCCCTTTCTGCTTTTGGCCCCAGAGAATTCGATCAGACACTCACTCGCGTTTTTTCATCATTGAACGCTGAAGCTGGGAACTGGATGCTACCGCCTGCTTCTGAATCCTGCGTGCTTCTCAACCCACGTCGCTGCGTTTAAGATACTCGCTCGACTGGCACACGCCGCCAATTGTTTACCTGCTCGCAAACAACAGATTTCGGCACGATGAAATACGATTCAAAACTTCCCGGTCAGTTCCCTGCCGTTCGTATGCGACGCAATCGAAAAAACGATTGGGCTCGCCGCATGGTGCGTGAAAATTCGCTAACAGTCAACGACCTGATCCTGCCCGTATTCGTCAAAAATGGCAGCGGAATCTGCGAACCAATCGCGTCTATGCCTGGAGTCAACCGGTACAGCATCGATACGCTGCTGGACTTTGTGGGACAAGCCGCCGCGTTAAAAATCCCCGCCGTCGCCATCTTTCCTGTGACAGCGGCCGAAGCCAAATCTGAAGACGGCGACGAAGCTCTGAACCCTGACAATCTGATTTGCTCCGCCATGAAGGCGATTCGAACGGCAGGTATCGACATCGGACTGATCGCGGACGTTGCTCTGGATCCCTACACGACTCATGGGCAGGATGGAGTTCTCCGTAACGGCGACGTCGCCAACGACGAAAGCCTGGAAATTCTGGCTCAGCAGGCAGTCGTGCAGGCTGAAGCGGGCTGCGACATTATTGCTCCTTCTGACATGATGGATGGACGAGTCGGCGTGATTCGCAAAGCTCTGGACGAAAACGGCCATCAGCAGGTACAGATTATGGCCTATTCAGCCAAGTACGCGTCTGCGTTTTACGGTCCATTCCGAGATGCCGTCGGTTCCAAAGGCAATCTTGGCAAAGGCGACAAACGCACCTATCAAATGGACCCGGCCAACAGCGACGAAGCCATTCGAGAAGTGGCGCTGGATCTTGCAGAAGGTGCTGACATGGTGATGGTGAAACCGGGCATGCCATATCTGGACATTGTTCGCCGAGTCAAGCACGAACTTTCGGCTCCCACATTTGTGTACCAGGTAAGCGGAGAATACGCCATGTTGTCCGCAGCGGTTGCCAACGGCTGGCTGGACCGCGACACTACAATGATGGAAAGCCTGCTGGCGTTTAAGCGAGCGGGAGCCGACGGCGTTCTGACATATTTTGCAATGGACGCCGCTCGAATGCTGAATAATGGCTGATGCCTGTGTGCTGACACGCAATCCAGATTCACAGCAGTCGGCGGCATTCAGGGGTGGTTTTGCAAACGTGTTTTTCTTCAAACAACAACACGGCGTTTCGAAGCGTTGGCTCAAAATTGGTTCAAGGGCGATCAAATGAACGTTGTTGTGTTGGGTGCCGGAACTGTTGGCCGAACTGTTGCTGAACTACTTTGCAACCAGGGAGTGAACGTTTGCATCATCGACGAAAAGGCAGACCTGCTGAAACGCGTTGAAGAACAGCTTGACGTGCAAACGGTTTGCGGTTCTGCGTTTGACGTGGCCAAGCTGTTTCAGGCAGGCATTCAAATGGCCGACCTGTGCCTGGCAGTGACCAGCCGCGACGAAGTGAACATGATCAGCGCCAGCATTGCTCGCGAAATGGGGGCCGCTCGCGCCGTTGCTCGCGTGTTCAGCCCGATTTTTCGAGACAACAGTACATTCGATTACAAGCGTCACTTCAACGTCGATCGTCTGATCAGCCTGGAACACCTGACGGCTCTGGAACTTGCCAAGCATATTCGCAGCACATCCGCGATCGCCGTGGAAAGCTTTGTCCGTGGAGGAGTGGAAGTTCACGGAATTCACGTTGGACGTAAGGCAAAAGCGATCGGCGTGCCCTTAAAGCAACTAAAGCTGCCAAACACGGTTCGCATTGGTTTGATTTCCAGCGACAGTCGCTCCATCATCCCCGGCGGCGACGATAACGTGGAACGAGGCGACTATGTCACTTTGATTGGCTCACACAGCGAACTGGAAAAAATTGCGTCGCAGTTTGAAGATCGTTCCAGTGAACGCACGCGAGTTGTCATTGCCGGTGGCGGCGAGATCGGGCTAAACCTTGCTCGCCTGCTGGAATGCACTCGCTGTCGAGTAACCGTGCTGGAAAGCGATCTGGAACGCTGCAACTATATCGCAGAACGTTTACCTCGCAGCACGGTTCTGCACGCCGACGTGAAAAGCAAGGCGGATCTGGAAGAAGCTCGAGTTGGAAAAGCAGACGTGTTTGTCGCCTGCACAGGCCGCGATGAAGAAAATATCGTGTGTGGAGTCGAAGCCAAGGAACTCGGCTGCAAACGCCTGCTCACGATTGTTCGCAGCCCTGACTACGCCAACGTTTTAGAACGTCTGGGAATTGACGTTGCGGTAAGCCCGCGAGAAGCGATGGCACGGCAAATTGTCGGCCTGGTCGCTAAAGGACCGATTCGCGAACGGTCGCCAATCGGTGGCAACACTGCGGAAGTCTGGGAAATCGAAGTCATGAAGGACGCACCCGCAACGAAGTGTTCTTTGCGAGAACTATCATTGCCAAAATCGCTGGTCGCCGCGATTGAACGTTCCGGATATGTTCGAGTTCCCAATGCGGACGACTGCCTTCAAGCGGGTGACACCGCAGTGCTGCTTGTCCACAAGGATGCTCAAAAACACGTTGAAACACTGTTCACCGCGTGAGTCCGACGTTTTAGACTTCTCTGAGTGTATCCAATTCTATGTGCTGGACGGGACCGTGCAGAGCAACAACCACGAATGGCACGAATTTGACGAATGACAGCTTTGGAAAATTCGTGCCATTCGTCCAATTCGTGGTTTAAGACAGCAGCACATGAATTTCGGTAAAGTCAGAGACTTCTTGTCGAACTGAACTTGTTCGGTTCGAGTCAATTTTTCTGAACGACGTAGTGGCGTTTCCGAGCGTTAGCTCGAATGGTCTGAGGCGAAGCCACGCTGGAGACTTACTCAAAATGATGCGAGCCCGGTGCCCGCATCTTGTTTCGTAGCGACAACGGAGCGGCTCGGCGATTCGGACGTTCCACGTCTTCCCGCCCGCCACGCCGGTGGGGCAAGGGCGAAGCCCTTGTTAGAACGTGATTGATCTTATTCATGGAACCAGAACTCATTCAATTATCTCCGTTGGACGCTCACAATCAGACGTTGGCGGAGAACGTGCATCCACCTCGCTGGCAAAACCCCACTGCTTCAAAGCCGTATCACCTTGTCGTGATTGGAGCGGGCACTGCGGGGTTGGTGACTGCTGCAGGAGCCGCGGGTTTGGGTGCTCGAGTGGCGTTGATTGAACGCGAACTAATGGGAGGCGATTGCCTGAATATTGGCTGCGTGCCATCCAAGGCGATCATCCAGGCCGCTCGTGTTGCCGCCACTGTCCGTGATGCGGGCAACTTTGATATTGGCGTCGACGGCAACGTTACGGCGGACTTTCCGAAAGTGATGGAACGGATGCGACGGCTGCGTGCGGAAATCAGCCCCAACGATTCAGCCCAGCGATTTGCCGACATGGGAATTGACGTCTACTTTGGTCAGGGATCGTTCGTTGACGGCAACACAATTCACGTTACTCGAAAAGATGGTTCGCTAAGCACCTTGAACTTCAGAAAGGCGGTTATTGCAGCAGGTGCACGAGCATCTGCTCCGCCAATTCCGGGGTTGGAAGGCATTCATTATTTGACCAACGAAAATCTGTTTTCACTTACCGAACTGCCGCAGCGATTCGGAATCGTCGGCAGCGGGCCGATCGGTTGTGAGATGGCTCAAACTTTTGCTCGCCTGGGCAGCGAAGTGTTTCTGTTCGAACGCTCGGATCGCATACTTTCGAAAGAAGACAAAGAAGCCGCCGCAATCGTTCAGCGACAGTTCGAACGCGACGGCGTACGGTTGATGCTGAACAGCCAGGACATGAGCGTTGCAGCTCACAACGATGGACGCATTGCTGTCCGAGTAAAACAGAACGGCGAATACACCGAAACAGTGGTCGATCAGTTGCTGGTCGCGGTCGGTCGAGCTCCCAACGTGGACGGTTTGAACCTGGAAGCTGTCAACGTCGCGTTCAACTGTGATGGTGTTGAAGTGAACGATTATCTGCAGACGACCAACCCCGGAATCTACGCTGCTGGAGACATCTGTTCAAAGTATAAGTTTACTCATGCTGCTGATTTTCAGGCCCGCATCGTTATTCAAAACTCGCTGTTTGCGTTGGGTCCGTTTGGGAAGAAAAGAACGAGCGACTTGATCATTCCATGGGCCACTTACACATCGCCGGAAGTTGCTCATGTTGGACTGTACGACCACGAAGCACAGGCTGCCGGCACGGAATATGACACTTACATTCAACACTTTGCCGACGTTGATCGAGCAATTCTGGAAGGTCAGACAGATGGCTTTGTGAAGGTCATCACGAAGAAAGGCACAGACAAAATCATCGGTGCCACCATCGTTGCGGAGAACGCAGGCGACCTGATTTCCGAACTGACCGTCGCCATGAAAAACAACATCGGACTCGCCGCCATCGGACAGACGATTCACCCGTACCCAACTCAAGCCGAAGCCATCCGCAAACTGGGCGACCAATACAGCAGAACCAAGCTCACACCGTTCACCAGGAAGTTGCTTAATGCATTACGTCAACTGAACGTAGGCTCGTAGCACAGATTCGACCCCAAACGCGCGGGCCATCCACCCGTGAAAACTGCCGCACCGACGGGGGGGGGGCGGCCCTCCATCGTATCAACCACCAACGCGTCATTCCCGCGAATGCGGGAATGACGAGGATGAGCTGGGTTCCCGCCAGCGCGGGAATGACAGGGGTGGGCTGGAAACCTGGGCTATCCAGCCATCTTGTTGCCTGTGCCCGCAATTTCAGCGTCCACTGACGGATGATCTGGACCTGGGAACTACCATTTGCAGATTTCCAGTTCCAGATCGACGCCGAATTTTTCTGAAACAGCGGCCTGTACTTTTTCCACCAGCGAATCAACTTCGCTGCTGCTGGCTCCCGCTTCGGTGACGACAAAGTTGGCGTGTCGATCGCTGATGCGAGCTTTTCCGACTGCAAGGTCTTTCAAGCCGCATTGTTCGATGAGTGCTCCTGCGCTTAAGCCTCGCGGGTTGCGGAAGATGCATCCGGCAGACTGATCGGCCAATGGTTGGGTGGCACGTTTCATGATCCAGATCTTCTTCATGCGTTCTGGCAGGCCTTCGGATTCTCCAGATCGAAGTTCAAAGGTCACCGACAGAATCAGCAGGTCCGTAATACTGCTGGAACGATAGGCAAACGTCAGCTCATCGCCGCTGCGTTCGACAACTTCGCCTGTGTGAGTGACCACTTCAACTTTGCGAACAAATTCGCCAATATCGCCGTGTCTTCCACCAGCATTGCCGATAACGGCACCACCAATGGTTCCGGGAATGCCGACCAGGTTTTCCAGCCCTGACAGGTCAGCTCGCACAGATTCGGCCACCACATGAGACAACAGCGCACCGCCCTCTGCGGTAACCATGTTGTCGGTGATGTTGATACTTCCAAGCAAAGGTTCACGCACCCGAATGACGGCACCGGAAACTCCGCTATCGTCAACCAAAAGGTTGGAACCGCCACCCAGAATTCGTACCGGAATGCTGCTGGAAATGCAGCATTGAATCAGTGAGATAAGCTGTTCGCGTGAAGTCGGAGTATAAAAACGCTCTGCGCCGCCGCCGATTTTCAGCCAGGTATGAGATGCCAGCGATTCGTCACGCGACAAAATTTCGTTGAAGTCGTCTATTGAATTGGTCATGGATGATATTGGTCCTGCCGGCTCCCATCGTAAGAAAAATGTCTGATGGTCTGCCGGAATGGTCTACTCTGGAAACAATCTGGTCAAGATTGGCAAACAGGAAAGCTTTAACTCCGCCTTGGTTTTGTGCATTCGCCTGGTTTAGTGCTTTTACAAGCCGTCCGCTGGCTCGACAGCACTCCAGGTGAGTTGCCGTTTCTCGCGCGGGAAACACGGGAAGCAGCAAAACTTCATCGGCGGCACTTAAGGATTGTACAAACTGCGGAAACAAAGATTGTGTGCGAATCAGTTGATGAGGTTCAAACGCCACCAGAATTCGCCGCCCGGGAAAGGCCTGGCGAGCCGTTGTGATGGTTTCTTGAATAGCGGTTGGGTGGTGAGCATAGTCGTCAATCAACGTGATGCCGTTGTATTGGCCTCGATTTTCAAAACGGCGCCGAATTCCTGAAAACGAAGCGAGCGCAAAACAGCTGTCACGCAGTGAAACGCCCGCACTTATGGCCGCCGCAATTGCAGCGACCGCATTTTGAACGTTGTGACGGCCCGGCACGTTCAATCGAACGGTGGCAGCTTCTTCCGCAAAAGTACAGCGAAACGTTGACGTTGTGCCCGAAGTTTTGACCTGAGTTGCCAGCACGTCGGCTTTCTGGCTAACGCCAGACGCTTGTCGTTCTGCATCAGCCACGCCAAACGTCATCGTCGCCGCGTTTACGCTGGCGGCGGCCTGCCGACTGCGAACGCAATCGTTTCGCAAAACCAGCTTACCGTTTGACGGCAATTGTTGAACGAATTGCTGGAAGGCGGCGTCTTCCGATTGTTGTTCGGGAAAGCAGTCGAAGTGGTCACGTTCAATACCCGTCAGCACAACAATCTGCGGCTGCAGATGGCGAAACGACTGCAGAAATTCGCAGCTTTCAATCACCGCCCAACGGCTTTCGGTGAAGCGTCCCGAACAGCCGAAGTTCGGCTGTTCGGCTCCCACAAAGAAACCCGGTCGATACAGATTGTGATCCAGAATCCACGACAGCATCGCGGTCGTCGTGCTTTTTCCGTGAGTTCCCGCGACACAAATCTGCTGCGTGTCAGCAAACACGGCGGCCAGACATTCGTGCAGAGAAATTACAGAAACGCCGGCTGCAAGCAGCTTTGCAGGAACCGCATCGCTGCGAGGAATCGCTGGGCTGGCAACACACAGATCGAAGCGAGTTGCATCAATTAAGCCGGAATTCCAAGGCAAGACTTGCAACTTCTGCTGAGGTTCGTCGGGCGTGTTGCAACGAAAAGCAGCAGACGAAAACGAAGCGGCTTGTTCCGGCGTTACGCTGTTATCCATGCCGACAACGCTGTGGCCAGCATCGATCAGAATGTCTGCCAGAGCCGTCATGCCAGCCCCTTTCGCTCCCAGCAGCAGACACCGCGACCGCTTCGAAAGCAGGTCTGCGTGAGTCATCCGTGATGAGCTTGCTGGGGGCATCATGCCTGAAACTAACCAATAGCTGGCGTTTTGAAGGGTTGCGAATGCCCGAAAGTTATTTCACCGCACCAGTTATCGCAATGGCAACGCCCGTAATCGTGCAGTTTCGGCGGTAGTGCAGCTGGGCATCGTGAAATCACGGCAACCTGTTCACAGTGAATTTCAACGACTTGTGACCGGAAAAAGACGCAAACAGAACCGTGTTGGCCGGCCCTCAAAAGCCAGAACCGCTTACATCAAAAGGAAAATCACGCCAAGCTCCCAGATTAAGCATTTCATCAATCCTCGCCACATGTCGGCTTCGCCCGCTGAGACCGTTAAATGCCAGAGGTGCAGTTGAATTCGGCAAATGCAGACGAACATAATTTCGCTGCCAGCGCGTAAAAAGTAGCAATAATTGGCAATTTCACTGCGTTGGCGAGCGCCCGTGTTTCAATTCGGCAACGAATCTGCGCTGCTGTTGATTCAGGAAGTATGCTGAATCAAAGCGAAATTGTTTCCGTTTTTCGTGCGGAAGCGTCGCAAAGGCACGTGGAATGCACAATCATCGTTTGATGGTGGATTTGCGATGAATCGTAGCTTTTTGCACTATTCCACGTCATATTATTATTAGGCGAACGGGAATCTCCCAATTCGCGCATTGGTGTACATCTGTTTTGCTTGAGGCAACACGATGCAGGATTTCCTTAAGAACGCTCCGTCGATCGTCGTTTCATTGCTGGTACACGTCGTTGTGTTGCTGGTGCTGATGATGATTCCTTTGGTCATCGATGCTGGCAGCCCGGACATTCTTCTGGAATCCATCTTCAGCGAAGACCTTCCTAAAGAAGAAATTGAGCAGAAGCTGGAGCTCGATACCAAACCCGCAGAAACGCTGAACGTCATCGCCGGCGGAACTCCGTCAACAGCGGTGGGAGCCGCCAGTCAGGCCGCATCAACTCCTGTTGACGTTCAAAAAGCCAAGGTGATGAACGAAGCCACGGTCGACGCTCCTCGCGTGGAAGCCATGCAGATGAGCGACGAGGTGATGGCCGCCGAACTGGGCGAAGGCGAAATCACCGGCGAAGTGGGTGCCATGGTCGAAGGCTATGGAGCTGCCATGGGGATTATTTCTCAGGAAATTATCCGCATGATGCGTCAGCAAAAAGTGACTGTCGTCTGGCTGTTTGACGAATCCGGAAGTCTGGTCGACGACCGCAAAGAGATTCGTCAAAACTATTTGCGAGTCTACGAAGAACTGGGCATCGCCGCGTCTCAGGACAAAGACCTTCGCCGAGGTGGCAGTGAATTGCTGCTGACCGTGGTAGCCAGCTACGGCAAAGATATTCACGAACACACGCCACGCCCCACGTCTGATCCGGAACTTGTGATGGCTGCCATCGACAAGGTTCAGGAAGATCCGTCAGGCGAAGAAAACATGAGCGGTTCGGTTGCCGCAATCATTCGCAAATACACTCGAATGGCCATTCAAGGCAAACGCAAGCTGGCCGTGATTGTCGTGTCTGACGAATCCGGCGACGACGGCGATTCTGTGGAAGAAGCCATCCTGGCCGCAAAGACCGCGAAGGCTCCCATTTATGTGATGGGCCGCGAAAGCATGTTCGGCTATCCGTATGCTCGCCAACGTTGGACGTACGAAGACAAAGCCAAGGACATCAAAGAAGACTTCTGGTTGCAGATTCGCCGTGGTCCGGAAACAGCGTTTCCTGAATGCCTGCAATGGGACGGCCTGGAAGCTCGCTACGACGCTCAATCTGCCGGCTTCGGTCCGTACGAACAGGTGCGAATGGCCAAAGAAACGGGAGGCATCTTTTTTGTATTGCCGGGCGAAGAACAAACTCTGGTCGGTGAAGGTGCCAACGATAAACGCAAATACGATTTTCTGGCTTTGCGAGAATACACGCCGCTGCTGTTGGCTCGCCGAGAATACGCCGAACAACGTGCAATGAGCCCCTTCCGCACAGCTTTATGGAACGTGATTGCTCGACTGAATCCATCGTCCAACAAAGTGTTGTTTCAAACTCACGACCCGGAACTCAACATTCGTGACGAACACTACCCTCTGTTACCAGGACCATTTCAGCAGGAAGCGTTAAAGCAGGTCCAAAAAGCAGCCAAGGCCATGTTGTTGGTCAACGAAGGCATCGCACTGCTGGACAGTGTTGAACCACTGCGAGCTCAGGAATCATCTCAACGCTGGCGAGCTGGCTATGACCTTGCCTATGCTCAATTGCACATTTTCCGACTGCGGCTGTACCAGTTTCTGCTGACAATGGACGCTCATGCCAACAACATGCCCAAGCCGGAAAACCCAATGGCCAACGAATGGAACTTCTGGCGCAACAAAAATGCGAACATCGTGCCCGATGAAGCTCAGTTTTCTCGCCTGAAACAAGCCTTTCAGCTGACCGTTGAACGCGACGAATACATCACAATGGTTGCCGCCGAAGAAAAGAAATGCTTCGACCTGCTGGACGTTGTGATCAAAGAACACCCCGGCACACCATGGGCTCGCCGAGCCGGTGACGAAAAATCACGAGGCTTCGGCTTTGTGGTCAGCGATCGTCTGTGGGACCCGAAAGGCGTCCGCAGCACAATCAAACTGCCAAAGCTGTAAGGCGGCTGTTTCTGTAGAACCAGTTCCGGGACTTTCGTTGGTGGTCGGTGCCGGTGAAGTATTGTTAGCGGGTTAAAGTCTGCTGACAAAACGAGATGTGGAAATGCGACTAAACCACGGAGTGGCGACATGTGTCTGCGTCGATTTTCAACCCGAGGCACGTAGGCCGGATCAAGCGTGCGACGCGTGCGACGCGTGCCGGAACGGCGCCAACCTGCGGTGAAACGACTGAGTCGTCGAATGCTTCGATACAATTATGCCCGCACACGCTGCTCCGGCAGATCAAAGGTTGGCTTGGTCCGGCCTACTTCCTGTGCTTGATCCACGCTGTGCATAGTCCCGAGGGGACGACGGCTCACTGCCGGGGACGGAGTCCCCGGACACCAGCTTCAAGAATCTCCAAGGCTTTTGCTGCAAGCATGTATGCCACCCAGCTGTTTTAGTGAACTCGCTGGCCGGGCACGGCTCCATCGTCGGGGCTTAGCAGGAACACTTCTTTGCCGCCACCGCCGCTGGCACAGACCATTCCCTGGCTCAGACCAAACTTCATCTGACGTGGCTTTAGGTTGGCAACACAAATCACCAGACGACCGACCAGAGTTTCCGGATCGTAAGCGGCTTTGATACCGGCAAATACGTTTCGAGTTTCTCCGCCGCCCAGAGACAGGGTCAGTTGCAGCAACTTGTTAGCACCTTCCACATGGTTGGCTTCGATAATTCTGGCCACTCGCAGATCGACCTTCACAAAGTCGTCGATCGTGCATTCTTCGGCAAGTGGTTCGTTACCAAGAGCATCGCCGGCATCCTTCCAGGTATCCGCTGCGTGAAACTCAACAGCCGCTGTTTCGCCAGCATCGGCGGCGTTATCTTCTTTGCTTTCTTCGATCATTTGTTGAACCTGTTTGTCGTCTATTCGCTTCATAAGGTGATGAAATTCGCTGACCGAAGTTCCGGTCAACGGTGATTGACTTTCGTCCCAACTGGAAATGGGCTTGTTCAGCAAAGCTTCTGTTTGCTTTGCCAGTTCGGGAAGCACGGGAGCAAGATACACCACGATCTGCCGAAACAGATTTAAGGCGACCGTGCAGGCATCTCGCAATTCGTCGGCCTTGGTTGGGTCCTTTCGCAGAACCCACGGCTCCGTATCTTCCACGTACTTATTGGCTTTGTCGGCCAACGCCATAATTTCTCGCATTGCCGCGTTGTAATTGCAGGCTTCGTACAGGGCCGCCAGTTCTTCGCCTTTGGCTGCTGCTGCTGCAAACAGGCCGCCGTCGTCTGGGTAGGCTTCGCTTAGTGTCGCTCCGGAAACAAACTTCGCAGACCGAGAAGCGAGGTTCACAACCTTGCCGACAAGGTCTGAATTGATCTTGGCAACGAACTCTTCCAGATTCAGATCGATGTCGTCCAAACCGGATCCCAGTTTGCTGGCGTAATAATATCGCAGCACGCCGGAAGGCAGATGCTTTGCATACGTAGAAGCCATGACGAAGGTGCCCTTCGACTTGCTCATCTTTTCACCGGCGACAGTTAAGAAGCCGTGGATGTGTACTTTTTCAGGAAGCTTGCAGCCAGCCGTCTTCAACATTCCCGGCCAGAACAGTGTATGAAAATATGTGATGTCTTTGCCGATGAAGTGGTGAATTTCGGCATCCGAATCTGCGTTCCACCAATCGTCAACGTTTTCGCCATTGTTGTTGCACCATTGAGTTGTGGAAGCGATATAGCCGATCGGCGCGTCGAACCAAACGTACCAGTAATTGCCGGGACTATCGGGAATTTCAAAGCCGAAGTACGGGGCCGGGCGTGAAATATCCCAGTCCCGCAAATCGTCGCCCAGAAAATGCCCCTTCAAGTAGTTGGCCACTTCCGGCTGCAGGTGTTCGCCCGATTGAGTCCATTCGTTCAGGAACGAGTGAATTTTTTCCAGCTCAATAAACAGATGCTTCGCGACTCGAATTTCCGGCGTTGCTCCGGAATGCTCGCTTTTCGGATCGATCAGTTCCGCCGGAGTGTACGTGGTGCCGCACTTGCTGCAGTTGTCGCCAGGTTGATCGGGCGATTTACATTTCGGGCACGTTCCACGAACAAAGCGGTCGGCCAGAAAGGTGCCAGCCACTGGGTCGTAAAGTTGCTCAACGTCTTTCTCTTTGACCAGTCCCGCTTTGCGGATTTCTGACCACATACGGTGGCAGTACTGACGATTTTCTTCGCTGTTGGTGCTGCCGTAATTGTCGAATTCCACATCAAAGGCGGCGAAGTCTCGAATGTGAGCTTCGCGCATATCGGCAATGACTTCTTCTTCGCTGCGGCCTTCTTTGCGAGCTCGAATCATAATGGCCGTGCCATGAGTGTCGTCGGCGCACACGTAGATACACCGGTGACCTCGCAGCTTTTGAAAGCGAACCCAGATATCGGTCTGAATGTACTCAACCAAATGCCCAATATGAATATGGCCATTAGCGTACGGCAGAGCCGAAGTGACAAGAATTTTTCGACTGGTCATGAAATTAATAGCCTGGCAGGCGTCAGCGAACGAAAAAACGGCCAAACCTCAGATAAATGAAGCTGGGGGGCAGGAATTGGACCTGACAAAACGCCTGCGGTCAACACGTAAGCGTTCAGGCTTGAAAGACCCACCGAAAACCTGCCGGTTCGCCGCGTGATAGAACACAGCAGTCTCGGAACGAAGAATTGTTTTTGTGGCAGCATCTTCCCGCCCATCATACGGACGATTCCGACGGCGCTTAAAAGCAGTCCCGAAATTAGATCGCGAGTCCTGAGTCATGAAATTCGCTGGAATTGGGCGTGACGTCGAGGCTCAAAACACTACTTGTTTTCTTCCAGCGTCGTTGCACGTTGCGACAGGTGAGTCTCGGAGCGACGGCATATGATAGCCTCGGGTTTTAACCCGAGGTTGGCTGCCGTGAGACGAATGATAAGCCGCAGAGCGGCGACATGTGGCTTTTCCGCATGCCGTCGCTCCGCGACTTTCCTGGAAACCATCTGGCAACCTCGGACTGAAGTCCGAGGCTATCGCATGCCGTCGCTCCGCGACTGTAACAACAGAACTTGCCCAATCCCGATTCCTTCTAAACACCATGGAATGGCCTTCGTGAAGTTGCGCATTACTGTCAATCAGGGATACTAATTCTGGACAATTCCTTAGTTTGCCTTTGCCGCTGCTTCGGCATTTGGGTTGCGAATTACCTGGCCTGTCATAAAGACAACCCATTTGCCATCTTCAGTCAGCATCGAAGAAGTGGCGACAATGTGGTCGGCAGACTTGAATTCATACGCATCGCGGAACTTCGTCATCTTGCCAGCCGCCATGAAGTTGGGGCCTTCGGCTTCCAGAGTCAGTGTCTTGCCGGATTCGTCAACAGAGCCTTCGTAACGCCACATATGATCCATCATGTTGTCGACCCAGGTTCCAACATACTTCTTGCTACTAGAATCGTAGCCAATCGTCTGCACGCCGTTCATGGTGCTTCCCATGATGTCGGCTTTCATTTCATTAACGATCCAGAATTTGCCCAACATGCGACAGTTCATGCTGCCCGTGCATTTCATTTCCGGTTGATCAGGCCCCATGGACGCTTCTGAAGCTGTTTTCCATTCGCCAACAAATTGCTGCAGCCATTCGTGTTCTTTAGTTCCAGCCGAATTTTCGGGCGGTTGAGCCGCTGCAAAGTTACCACAGCATGCCAGACCACACACAACAACCGATAACAAAAGACGAAGCATGGACTTTCCTTTCAACAACAGGATAAACACGAACAAACACAGTTCGCCCAATTCAGATGTGGGATCGCTACTTCAAAACCATACAGTCGCGATCTTTAGAATTCACGCAGATCGAGTGAACAGCGGCGTCTTTGCAGCAAAACTCAAAAAAATCAATCGCCACAAATTACGGTACAGTCGTTCGCCTGTACGCCTAAGAATGGCTTCGTACCTGACCCCGTGGCGCGGGACGGGGCATGACGCGGGATGTTTCAATCGTCGAACCGCTCCGTTGTCGCTACGAAAAAGGTGCTCGCACCGGGCACGTACCTTTTTTGAGTAAGAATCTGAAATGTTGAAGTTTGGAGCAAAAAACGTGTGCGACGCAGAACTCCTGACGTCTCTGACGTGCGAATTGGGCTGAGCTCCGGCAATGACTGAATATCTGTACCTAAGGCGAAAAAACAGGGCAAAAGTCGGACTCTTCGCAAACACTGGTACCTTCCCCGGCGCCAAATCGGAGCTACACTGTTTAATGAGTACCGACTGCTGCATATCTTCCCGCCATCTCAAGTGCCCCTCCCCATGAGCCCCACATCCGCCTTTACCTGCCCGGCATGCGGCTTTCGTTTTCGGGTGAACAACAAATTTCTCGGAAAGATCGCCACCTGCCCAAACGCTGGCTGCGATCAGAAAATCCGTCTGAACGCCGTTGCGCCTGCCACCAGCACTAATCCAGCCGATTCAACGCCAAAGCGAACTCAGCCAACAGCAAAAGCCAGCCCCGCAAGGTCTGCAGCCTCCACCGCGCAAACAGCTTCCGCCAGCAAAGCGGCTGCAGCACCATCGCCTTCAGAACTTCGCCGCATTCAGCGAACGGCTCGCCGAAGACTTAACAGTTCATCCGCGAAGCCTGCGACCAAAAGTGCTGCCATCAACCCGATGTGGATTGGCGTCGGCACTGCAGTTGCCGTCGCGATTGTTGGAGGAATCGGCTGGTCGTTTTTCAGCGGCGGCTTCGATTCTGCCACGGCCAGTGATTCCCAGTCATCGCAACCTGACATTTCCAATGTGGTCGCCGCGAATGATAACAGCGGCGCTGATGACAACAGGCCAGATCGTCCGCAGCACACTTTGGCCAGCCTGCCAAACCGCTCCCCCGCATTATCGCCGGAACAGATTGCCGCTCAGGAACGCGAAAAACGCAAACAGCAACAGGCGATTGCCAGCCAGAAGCATCTGGACGAAAAAATCCTGCCCTATCTGAACCAATACTGTGCCGATTGCCACGGTCCGGATTCCGAAGAAGCGGGCATCAACATTGCCAGGCTGACTTCGGGCGAACAGCTTTTAACCGAACGCAAAAAGTGGGAACGCATTTTTCGGATGATCAATTCCGGAGCCATGCCGCCGTCCGACTACGATCCTCAACCCAAGCTTGAAGAACAGGAATCGATCGCCGAACTTCTGCACGACGAACTGTTCAGCTTCGACTGCGAAATCGTTTACAACCCGGGCCGATCCACCGTTCAGCGACTGAACAAAGCCGAATACAACAACACGATTCAGGATCTGTTTGGCATCAAAATCACTCCCGCCGACGACTTTCCCGCTGACGACGTCGGAGAAGGCTTCGACAACATCGGCGACGTGCTGTCGTTGCCGCCCCTGCTGCTGGAAAAGTACCTGAACGCTGCAGAAGAAGTCGCTAACGCCGTCGTGGACAGCCGCGATTTTTCCAAGCCGATTCTCATACCGGCAAACCGCGGCGAACTGACATCGACTCTGCAACAAAAACGCAAGTCGGATGATCCGGTTTCACTTTACACCAGCGGCGAAGCGATCGCCCAATTTGATGTTCCGGCCACCGGGGACTACGAAATAAGAACCGTCGTCCGAGCCGACCAGGCGGGTGACGAAAAGGCGAAGTTCGCTATAAAAGTGGATAGCGTGGCCAACGGCGAACGAGAAGTTCAGCAGCATCACAAGTACGAAGACTTTACAATTCCGGTCACTCTGGAAGCCGGAACAAAGTCAATCGCGGTTGCGTTTCTGAACGACAAAACCTTCCCGGAAGGCCCGGAAGGCCACCGCGACCGCAATATTCTGGTGAAGTCGATCGCTTTGTTTGGGCCACTTCACGGAGGCGTTCCGAAGCGTTCTGAAATCCATCTACGATTTGTCACGGCTACGCCAGGCAACGAATTAAGCGTTCTGGATGCAGCTCAAAAAGTGCTGCAGCCAGTTATGGAAAAAGCATTTCGCAGACCAGTGACAACCGCTGAAGTTTTCCGCTATGGAAATCTTGTTCAGTCTGCCGTTAACGATATGGGCGAAACTTACGAAGCCGGAATTTCGCTGGCTCTGCAGGCCATTTTGGTGGCCCCTGAATTCCTGTTTCGTCTGGAAAAAGAACCATCAGACGGTGAAGCAGAACGCTCGCTGGACGATTACGAAATCGCTTCTCGCCTGTCGTACTTTCTGTGGAGCAGTATGCCGGACGACGAACTGTTCGCTCTTGCGAAGCAGAACAAGCTCACTCAACCAGACACGCTGCGACAGCAGATTAAGCGTATGCTGGCAAATGACAAATCAAACGCACTTGTCAGCAACTTCGCCTCGCAATGGTTGAATCTTCGCAACCTGGACGACGTGACTCCCGACACAGATATCTTCAAGTCATTCAACGACAATCTGCGTGCTGACATGCGGAAAGAAACGGAAATGCTCTTTCAAACCGTAATGCGTGAAGACCGCAGCATTGAAGAACTGCTGTCTGCCGATTTCACTTTTGTGAACAAACGCCTGGCGGAACACTATGGCATTTCCGGAGTCAACGAAGACAAGTTTGAACGAGTGTCATTGGCTGGCACCAATCGATCCGGCGTGCTGACTCATGCCAGCATTCTTACGCTCACGTCAAACCCTGGCCGCACCAGTCCCGTTAAACGCGGCAAGTGGATTATGGAAAACATTTTTGGAGACGCTCCACCGCCGCCGCCGCCGGGAGTTCCCACTCTGGAAGAAACCGAAAAGCTGTCTCCCGACGCAACTTTGCGCGAACAACTGGCCAAACATCGCGAAGACCCCGGATGCGCGGCGTGCCATAAATTAATGGACCCGCTGGGTCTGGGGCTCGAAAACTTCGACGCAATCGGCAAGTGGCGAGACAAAGAAGAGGGGCGAAACATTGATGCTTCCGGCAGCCTGCCTTCCGGTGAAATCTTCAACAGTCCGCTGGAACTTGTCAAAATCGTGCAAAATCGTCGCGAGCAGTTCTTCCGAACGGTCGCCGAAAAGATGCTTGTTTACTCCATCGGGCGAGGTGCGGAGTACTACGACAAGTGTACGATCGACAAATGCCTCACACTGATGAAGGAAAGAAACCAGCGTTTTTCTGCACTGATTGAAGGGATTGTGCTGTCAGATCCGTTCCTAAAGAAGCAGGCAGCACAGAATTGACGATCAGAACCGGATTCTGAATGTTCGACTATCTTGTTCTGAGCAAAAAACCGCTATAATTAAAGACGTTGACCTACCCGCAGCCAATTTTCGGCTGGCCGAATCCTCTTCGGTTCGCAACTACAAAAGAAATTCAGAAAGCTTCACAATGAGCTCTCTTCAACTAAATCGTCGCACAGTTCTACGCGGCGGAGTTCACACGGCCATTGCACTTCCGTTGTTGGACGCCATGGTGCCAGCCGCTTCAGCGGCTCCGTTGGCTGCAGATGCAACTGCCCCCAACCGCATGGCCTGCATCTTCTTCCCCAACGGTGCCATTATGGACCAGTGGAAGCCGGAACGTGAAGGCCGCGACTTCAAATTCAACTCGTCGATGCAGTCGCTGGAAGAACACCGCAACGACCTGTTGCTGCTGGGTGGGCTCACTCAGCACCACGCGCGAGCCAACGGTGATGGCGGTGGAGACCACGCCCGAAACGCCAGCGCGTTTTTGACGGGCGCTCAGCCAAGAAAAACGTCCGGTGCCGACATCGAAGTAGGCGTGTCCATCGACCAGGCGATTGCCAAACGCATTGGCGATCAAACTCGACTGCCTTCCCTGGAAATCGGTATTGAACGCCGTCGCAACGCTGGCAGCTGCGATTCAGGATACAGCTGTGCGTATTCCACCAACGTCAGCTGGAAGGCTCCCAACACACCCACCGCCAAGGAAATCAATCCTCGACTGGCCTTCGAACGCCTGTTTGGAAATCCTGAAGCCGCCGCTTCAGCAGAAAGACGCAACAAGTTCCGCAAGAGCATTCTGGACTTCGTTTCCGATGACGCCAAGCGACTTAACGGACAACTGGGCGGCACTGATCGCCAGAAGCTGGACGAATATTTCACCAGCGTTCGTGAAATCGAACAACGAATCGATCGAGCCAACCATTTGCGACCAACCGAAATTCCGGAAATGAACCTTCCGGACGGCGTGCCTGCAGAACTGACAGAACATCTGCGTTTGATGTACGACATCATGATTCTGGCCTTCCAAACGGATTCAACAAGAATCATAACCTTTATGGTGGGTGACGCCGGATGCAACCGCACCTATCGCGAAGTTGAAGTTAAAAGCGGCCATCACGAATTGTCACATCATCGCGACGACAAGGAAAAGAAAGAGCAGATTGCTCGCATCGACAAATATCTGGTCGATCAGTTCTCCGGTTTTCTGACTCGCATGAAGCAGGTCAAAGAAGGCCAGGGCAACCTGCTGGACAACAGCATGATTCTGTACGGCAGCGCAATTTCGGACGGCAATCGACACGCTCACGACGACCTGCCCATCATCCTGGCCGGCAAAGGTGCAGGCACGTTGGACACAGGCCGAGTCATCAACTTCGAAAAAGAAACGCCGCTGAACAACCTGTTCCTATCCATGTCAGAACGCATGGGCGCACCACTCAAGGAACTCGGCGACAGCAAAGGCAGCTTGAAACTGGGCTGAGTTGATTAAAGTCGTGCGGAATCCTATTCCCACCGAAGTAAATTCGGTAGCGAAGGTGATGGGAATCGACATTCGGTAAATATCAGACGATCCCAGATTCCACCTCGTGCACGAACGACTGCCTCGTGCATCGGTGGCTGACAAGTTTATTTCTTACCCGCGTCCGGACGACAGCAGAGAACTTCTGGCGGACTGCATACAGGCCAAAGGTAGCGGGGTGGCGGATTCGCTGTCTTCGGGAACCGCCCACACTCGTTTCCAATCGGCCCAACGCAGGCCGACTTCGGAAAACACCACGGCTTCACGAGAAACCGGCTGCACACCGTAACTGGCTGCCATGCTGGGAGGCATCGGCTTGATCTGATGGCGGCGGTGTAGGTCGATCGTGATTTCGCGGTCAAACTGACGGTCGGGCCAGATCACCAGGCCCAGGCTACAAACATCGTACGGATGAGGTCCAATCAGATTGCGTTCCATCTGTTCTCGCACCAGTTCAATGCCGGTCTTCACATAGAAACCACGCAAAGCGGTTTCGAAGCTGTGAGTCATTTCAGGAGTCACTGAATTCAGCCATCCGTGTTCGGCCACGCTGGCGACCAACCAGCCGCTTTGTTCCTGAAACAGAATCTGCACAGGGGAATCGCCAAGCGACTTTGCTTCCAGTTCGATCAAGATGCTGTTGGAAGCTGCTCGAACCGTTGAACATGCCAGATCTACGCCTTCCCAAACGCTGCAATACTTCAGCAGTCGCACAAGATCTCGCGTAACAAATCGGCGAATGTCGCGTTCGCTATGCTCCAAAGCTTCTCGCAACGCACGGCGATTACTGAATCGCTGATACGAAACTTCCTTACGTTCCAACGCTCGCATTTTTCGAAACAGCTTGGGCAGAGTCCCTGAATGGAAGCCGGGCTTCAACATCCGGCCACCGTTTTCACCATGAGAACCGATGGCCACGGGCCGCAACGTGGGAACTCGATTAGACGCGTACAGTCGCCAGTTTTCCTTCAGCTCCCAAACAAGAAATCCAAAGATCCCCGGCAAAAATGCGATATTAAACCAAGTCACCAAACCTGCCAGCGGCAGCCCAATATAGGGCGTCAAGTTGCTGCGCATGTAATGTTCCAGAATCAAAATCACTGGCAGGAACAATTTGTGAGCCACCGTGACAACGGGAAAATGCTTCACGGGATGCAGAGTTGGTTCGATCAGCAGGTTGACGTAAATTCTGATCAGAAACGAAACAAACGACCACGCCACGCCTAAAATGGCCTTCACAACGACCGTGATCCAGGTTTCTCCACTATGAAATCGCAGCCATTCGTCGACGGCATAAATGAATCGTTCAACGGTGTTTAGAATCCACTTAAAAAAGTCCATCACCCAATCAAGCAGCGCCATCAAGAACCGCGAACGCAGATCGTGCCAGGCGTTCGCCAGCCATTCTGCCGTCAGTTCTTCCGTGTCTCTGCCCAGCCGAGAATTCAGGGCCAGGCTAAGCAGCAGAGCGACCACCAGCACCAGTCGCCAGTCCTGCGGCTGAAGTCGCAGCAAAACGGGAATAACCTGACAGCCGACCCACGCAATCAGTAACGGATTTGTGACGTGTCGCCGCACTTTCACAAACAAACGCGATCGCCAGAATTTCTGAATCGCCGGCATACGGATGATGGCCGCCGGAACATCGTACAAAACGGTTCGCAAAACTCGTAAACCGTACCGCAGCAGCGCAAAAAATGCGGCTCGAATCGAGTCCACATGAATCACGGCCATCAGTATAAAACCGACCAGCAGAATCAACGGCAATTCCAGCTGCCCCATTACTTCGTCAACGGGTATCTGGTATTCGCTGGGCGTGCCGGTTAGTTCAACGTTGCCCGCGTCGGCACTGGAATCCACCGGCTGGCCGTCGTCTGTTAGAGCAGCCAACCCATTGATGGGCGATGCCTGATCTGCATCGCCTTCAACAAGTAAATCACCGGCAGCCAATAACGTGCCATCCAAGTCAACATCGACGGGCGAGTCATCGTTTGCGATTGCGGCAACTTCCAGCGAATCACTGGCCCCCGCTTCTGCGCCCGCTTCGGTAACAGTTGCTGCACCGGCTTCTGAATCCGTCGCCGTCAGGTGGTTGCCCGCATTTGTTTCTGCCGCGGCTTCTGCTGATTCAGTGGTGGAAGTTGCTGCCGTATCTTCAGATCCAACCAGCACTTTCACAAAATGCTGCACTCCTTCCACAATCACAATCGCGCCGCCGAAAGGGATCACCAGAAACTTTGTCAGAAAGCGGCCGGTGCGAGTTCCAAAGGCCATGGAACTGACCACCTGCAGCCAGCGAAGATAAAATTCGCCGCGTCGATAAACGCCGTCCAGACTCACGTCCAATCGGTCGTCAGAACGCAGTAAATGGTCGCCTCGAATCAGGTCTTTCGGGTCGCTAAGATCGGGCAGCTTCAGGTCGTTGCGGCTGATGGCGTCTCGCAGATATCCCATCGTCAGATAGCCGCGTTCGGTAATGCAGTCCAGCGATTCTTCAACCATCTTATCCAAAGCAACCGATTCTGGAATGCTTTTCGGAGCCAGTCCGACCTGCAAAATGGTCTCACGAACGACCGATCGCATGCGTTCTCGCATTTGTTCTTCGGCAAGGTCCGCTGCCGCATGAATCAGCCGTGACAAGCGTTCTCGTTCGGCGCCTGATAATCTGACAGACACCAGTCGCGACGCGCTACTGGCCAGATGCTTGGCCATCATCACTTCGCGCACGTTGGTCAGCGGCCGCCGCAAAGGCCGTTTGCCGCGAGAAACAACCCATTTCACCAGGTCCACCTGATAAATGGTGCGTTCGTGATCCAGACAAACTTTCTGCAGGTCGTACAGCAGTTTTTTATCGGCGTTCCAGAAACCGTGGGGCGAGTTCTGCAGCAATTCCCACAACGACTTCTGCCAGTCGTCCAGATCGGTTTCGTCAAAATTCAGTGCGGCGTGCAGACGCTGCGAGAGAGACTGCATGTCTACGTGAGCCGCCGCCAGGGCTGTGGCTCGTTCGTCTTCCGTGGTTGCCGATTCAATCGCCTGCATGGCCGCAACGCCGGCCGCCACTGTGTTGCCGCGTTCGTTCCAGCGGTCTCGTTTTTTCAGCAATCCAGCGTAACGTCGAGCGGAAGGTTTGAACGAAACGCCTTCGCTCCAACTGCGGCGTTCGCTGGAAACTTTGTCTTCGTCTTTGATGGTTCCCGACGTCAGATCCGGGCTGGTTGCACCATACAGCCGAGTCTTATTAAACATCGCTTCAATGTCGAAATGGCTACCGACAATTGAAACAATGCGTTTGGAGTCGCTGAGTGAAGGAAACCAAACGGGCAGCAGGTCTGGCGTAAATCGCAGTAACTGCAAATAGATGGCGACGAATTCGCGATAAGCTTCAACGTGAGAATCCGGATGAAACAATCTCAGTTCCGACTTCAGCACGGAATGAGCTTCATCAAATTCCACCTGCCCGATTTGATCAATCGTTTCCTGCACGCGAGCTCGACTTAGTCGCCCATCGCTGGCGGCCAAAGTCAGTTGCAGATCAATGACTCCATGAAACAGGCGGCTCCATGTCAGCTGCATCAGGTCCTGCAGCGGCAGTTGCTCCAGTTCATGCTCTTCCGGTTGAGCCACCAGAATCGACAACGTCGGCAGCTGCGAAAAGTCTTCCAGCCCCAGTTCGTCCGGATGAGCAAGCGAACGAATATCCAACGCCTTTGCCACCAGCACGTCTGTGTGAGGAATGCGAGTTGACAGGCGCGCGAACCCGTATTGTTCGCGAATAATACGGCGAACAACTCGCGGTTCGACCAAAAACGCACGGTCTTCCGCCTGGCGAACGGCTCGGCGTAGTTCGGGAATTTTTGTTGATAAAGTTCCGGTGGACACGAGTTGGAAATATGCTTGACAGCGGTTGTGGCAAATGAGTGGAAGCAGCCCGGTTGATCATCGCTTTACGCTGGCCGACACCAACGGCGCAGAGAAGCAATTTGCTGCGCAGGCAGTCTACATGAAGCCGCTCGGAATACGAAACGTAGATGACTTCGACTTTACCATCGTGGCGATCAACGATTTCGGCCTGTAATAAGCTACGAGCCGTAGGGTAGGCACCGCCCACCAGACACAACAACACAAACGAATTCGGGGGCGATGCACACCCTACTTCAACGATTTTCGGTTAAGAGCCTGGGTGCGGCCCAGACGGCGGCTGAACCAATACAACGCAATCAATAAAACAACGGCGGTTGGAAAACTGATCGCCATTTGAAACGCGGCCAGGCGAGTTCTGAACCAGACATGCAGCCCAAACAACGACCAATGGCTGCGGGAAGACCCGGTAAACGTGGCCCAGTTTCCAGGACCATTCGGGTCATCAGCATTCAGCAACCGCAGCGTACCGGTTAGCTTTGCGTTGTCTAAAACGGAAACCAAAATGCCTTCGCGGCTGGACATCACTCCAATGCCCAGCGTGGCCACACCGCGCCTTCCCTGAACGCCCATATCACCAAAGATGACAAACAGCTGCGAAGTCGCCCACAAAGCGATCACCACCGACAAGGCAACTCGCAAAATCAGTCCCAGCAAAAATCCCAACGTCTTCTTCATGAAATTAAATTTCCAACGTAAGCAATCGGCCTAACAAGGGCTTCGCCCTTGACCCAGTGGCGTGGCACGCAGACAGACGTGGAACGCTCGAATCGCCGAGCCGCTCCGTTGTCGCTACGAAAAAAGATTGCACACCGTGCACACTCTAATGAGGCGGTGCCTTTGACCATTTGAGCTGACGCTCAGAAACGCCACTACGTCGCTCAGAAAACTTGACTCAATGTGAACAAGTCCCCCGCAATAAGCAGTCTAACTCTGTCTGTAAACACCTCTGTTTGGCGTCACAGATTTACCAGCTATCTTCCGGCAATTCTTCGCCACCGGCTTTTGTCACCAGCGCCTGCAGCACCTGCGGGTCAATATTCTGACTAACGAACCTGACGGAACCGTCCGCCAGCAACGCCTGAGCGCCTCCTCTATGGTACGACGACAGCACGCTGTCAGACACGTCCAGCTGATTCGTGCCCTCATTCACGGAAACAGGATTCGTTGCAATTCCCACATCGCGCGGTTCCGACCACACGATGCTGGTTCCGCGAGCTTCCATAATCAACAAGGTATTGCTGGTGCCGTCGGTGATCGACTTTAGTTGTGTGGTTGTAGCGCCGTCAAACACAGTGCCTTTTCCTGTGGGAGCAACATAAGCCGTAAGAAACTGCCCCGCAGAATTTCGGTCTCGCCCCTTTGGAATTTGTGGGCAACTGAACGCAAAGACGTGTTCTGAAGCCAATGCGATATTTTCCGGTGAATCCCACGCATGGTCCTGATTATAGCGTTCAAACAATGCCCGCTGCTCAACATACGGCAGCAACGTGACTCTCCAGGAATCCTGCGGGCCACCCGATTCAGCCAGCGGAAAGCTGTTGTGAACATCGTGATAATTGTGCATCGCCAACCCAAGCTGTTTCAGGTTGTTTTTGCATTGAGTACGCCGAGCGGCACCTCTGGATGACTGCACGCTTGGTAAAAGGATCGCAATAAAAACAAACACAATCATCATCGTGAATGCTGTTCCCACTGTGAATTCACCCAGGCCGCCGTTTCTGTAGAGACTGACGGAGAGCACAGCCGCTGCCAATAACGCCGCTACCAGAACACCGGTCGCAACGACGTAGTCACCCAAGGAGATTGGGCGATATGTTTCCGAAGCATCTCGATTGACAACAAGCCAATTGGCGAAGACGATCGCCAGGACGAAGCCCGTGACAAGCCCAGTGACTCTCGACTGTGTGGGAGTCATGTCCCTGTGCACGTAAAGCAGGTAACCTACGGCACCCACCAACAAACACAGCACAAGTAACTGAACAAGCGAAAAGGACCAATCCTGCACCTGCCAAATCGTCGGCGGAAAGTCGTAAATCGTGTCAGCCATTGTTGCATCCTTAAGGCGTCTGTAACCCCACGCCTGATGCTACCAATGTTAGCTATCGAATTCTATTCCTGATGCTGGATTGCAGAATCCTGATGGGCCTTCGAACAGCGAATCGGCTGCTCTCCCCGCAAGAACCTGCCTGCGCTAAGCAGAGTTCTCTGCTGGCTTCAACTGACTTACTTCGCAACTTCCGTAACAGCCATGTGCGGCGGACGGACGTGTTGTTTCCAGTCGCAAAAACCTTTCGGAATCACAACAATTCCCTTTTCAGAAACCACGCATCCCGGCAGGTTAGCGGCCGATTCGAAGTTTATCATTGTTCCTGCGGGAATTGTGACACCCTTATCAACGATACAGCGTGACAACTGTGAACCGGCTCCCACGCTAACTCCAGCAAACAGCACGCTGTCAACAACCTGAGCACCACTGTCGACTCGAACATCCGGCGACAAAATCGAATTCGTCACATTCGCACCGCTGACAATTGCGCCGGGAGAAATGATGGAATTGATCAACCGTGGTTCTGTTCCATCAGCACCGTTGCAGGTCCTGGCAGGAGGACTGCGCGTGCTGGCGGTTCTGATATGCCAATCGGGTTGGTAAAGGTCCAATGGAGGAACCGGTCGCAGCAGATCCATGTTCGCTTCGAAGTAAGAATCCACCGTACCGACGTCGCGCCAATATCCGTCTGCGGTGACACGCCCCTGAGTTCCACCGAATTGATACGCATAGACCGCTTCCGACTGAATCAATTCTGGAAGAATATCTTTGCCGAAGTCGTGAGAAGACAATTTGTTGGCATGATCCTTCCGCAGTGCCGCCACCAACACTTCTCGGCGAAAAACATAGATCCCCATCGACGCCATCGATCGCCCTGGTTTGCCGGGAATTGATTGAGGATGTTCGGGCTTTTCATCGAACGCGCCAATCCGACGTTGTTCGTCTATGGATATCACTCCAAAGCCTTTGGCTTCGTCTTCAGAAACTTCCATACACGCAACCGTCAACCCGGCGCTGGATTCGTTATGAAACCGCACCATTTCCGCATAGTCCATGCGATAAATGTGGTCGCCGGAAAGAATCACCACGTTATCTGCTCCGCTGCGTTCCAGCAGATAAAGGTTCTGAAAGATCGCATCTGCGGTTCCCTGATACCACGAACCATCGGTCCGCATTTGCGGGGGAACGGGAGTGATGTATTCACCAAGCGATGGGTTGAAGATTGTCCAGCCGTCTCGCAAATGCTTCATCATCGAATGAGATTTGTACTGCGGCAGCACCAGAATTCTGCGAAGCCCGGAGTGCAGACAATTACTTAACGTAAAATCGATGATGCGGTACTGCCCACCAAAAGGAACCGCCGGTTTCGCTCGATCTTCCGTCAAAGGGAACAATCGAGTGCCAGCCCCGCCAGCCAGAATGAAAGTAATTGCTTCGTTCATCATGATGATTTGACTTGACTTCTGTGACAGCCAACGTGTTCGACACTGGAAGTTGTATTCTGAATTAAAGCCCTGATCGCTTTAAGCACGGCGATTCGAATTCGGCGCACAAGCGAATAAGCAAAACAGCCCGCACGATGGTCTCACTAAGCGGTTCGACTGCACGCTGTAGTCAGCGATTTGCGACTTTGTGAGGCAACTTGCCCGGAAAGTACGGGAAGCAAACCACATGCCCAATCATCAAAGGCACTGCACAATTCACAGGATCTGCCCGCGTTGATCTTTGAAAAACCGTAGATTTCACAGTGTCACTGTGGTTTACATCATGTGCACAAAATCGGCATCAAGGTTCGTGATGTCTGCTGTGGTAAGCACCTTCGCCCACATTTGCTCATTTCCTAAGCATCCATGCCAACACGTAACACCGTTGGCCGGTTTGGTTAAGCCGGGAGGAACAAGTGCCATCGAAGCGTGCACTAATTTTTGGCAGTTGTGGCTGCAAGCTGACTGAACCGGCAATTCGCAGGCAAAACCGCAGAATTGGTGGTGCGACTCAGCTGTTTGGCTATGCTGTACAGCACAATCAAAATTTCAATCCTGCCACTGTCGATCTGCCAACATGACCATTTCTTGTCAATCCACGTGCTTTGGTTGCCTCAAACCTAACAAGGGCTGCGTCCTTGACCCAGTGGCGTGGCTGGCGGCAAGACATCGGACCTTCGAATCGCCAAGCCGCTCCGTAGTCGCTACGGCCAATACGCCCGCACCGTGTGCGCATCATTGGGAGGAAGACTCTAGCGAGGCCGTGCTACCGACCATTAAAGCGACCGCTCGAAAATGCGACGACGTCGCTCAGAAAAATTTGCCGCAACATGAACAAGTTCGCTGCTTTAAGAAGTCTAGACAATGGCGTCGCCTGTTTGAGCAGTTGACAATCACTTTGGCCGTGGCTGTCGCATGGCAAGTATGTCAACCGGCAACCGCGACAGCTGCTTCAGTAAACAGACATCCGATTTCCGTCACAGAAGCTCAGATATTTGTAACTCGCAACAACGCTCGCATGCGAGTGAAGCTGTTTGCCGAAGACCTGTTTCTGTTTGAAGGCCTGGAAGCCGACGACATGGATATGCTTCCGCCGGAAGAGCTTCGTCGAGGTCTGGAACTGCATCGCGACTTTCTGTTGCGAAAAATCACTTTGCGAGATTCCAATGGAGAAGCTTACAAGGGAAAAGTGACCGATCTGCAACCGTTTGAAATTCCGGACGAAGGCATTCCCGTTACCGAACTCATGCTGCATACGGCGACCTACGAGCTGGAATTTGCCTTCGACGCGCCGCCCGAGTTCCTGACGATTCAACAGGATATCAGCGACGAGAACTTCATCATCCCGTCAGAAATGAAGCTTACTCTGCATCAATCCGGAACCGACCTGACGTACACCGAAAACCTGAAACCAGGAGCCTCAGAAACTCTGCGATTCGACTGGAGCGGCGAACAGTTAAGCGACGAAGCCACCGACGCCGACTGGGATGCGTGGTTCGAAAAACAGCGCGAAGCCACTTTGGGAATCACCAGTTACAGCAGCGTGTATTCCTTTATCTACATTGAACCAGCAGAAGTTCGCCACGAAGTTTTGATTCCTTTGGCCAACCTGAAAACCATTCTTCCTCTGGAACACAAAGATCCTGCGTTTGTGGAGATTGACGAACAGGATGGAGTGCGTGAGCTGATCAAGAACTGGCTGACCGGCGTTAATCCCACCAAAATTAACGGCGTTGCCGTGTTGCCGGAATTCACTCGCATCGACTTCTATGGACTGGACCTGAAAGACTTTGCTCAACAAGCCGACGCTCAAAAGGTTAGCCTGGCCAATGGTCGAGTCGGCATCATTATGACCTATCGTACCACCGACGATTCTGTCACCGATGTCAACATCATCTGGGACAAGTTCCACCCAACAGTTGTCCGCAAAATCAATTCTGTCATTTTCAGCTATCCAAATCAGCTGAGTCGATTTGAATTTTCAGTGTTCAATAAGCCGGAAGAAAACATCTTCACCTGGACAGTTGACGAATCCGCACTGCCTCAACCAGCCGAACCCGTTGCCGCTAAAGTGCCGCCCATTCCGATGCTGACCGTGCCCGCTTACAGTATCGTGGGCGGGCTTGCGGTGTTTGCCTTGCTGCTGTTTCGTCGCAGGTCGTTCGGCAAGTGCGCGTTAACCGCATTTCTGGTGGCTGGCGCTCTGTTGTCGATGGGCGGACCGCAAATCGAACATCCCTTCAAAGAACGCCCAATCGTCGCAGAACAGGAAGCTCGCGAAGTCTTCGAGACGCTGCACAAAGGAGCCTATCGAGCGTTAGACTTCGGAACGGAAGCACGCATTTACGAAGTGCTGGAAACTGCCGTCGACGGAGACTTACTGGAAACCATCTATCTGCAACTGCGAGAAAGTCTGGCCATGCGAGAGCAGGGCGGCGCGGTTGCTCGCGTGCGAGCCGTCGAATACATCGACGAAGCAGAAGCATTACCAGCCGACCCACAAATTGCATGGCCCGGGTTCCAGTTTCGAAGTCGCTGGACGGTAAGCGGGACGGTGGAACACTGGGGACATGTTCACGAACGCCAGAACCAGTTCTGCGCCTTGTTCTCCATTGAACCACGCGACGGGTTCTGGAAAATCACAAACATGCAAATCGAAGAACAGGAAAGCAAAGCCTCAAAAACCGAACTGCGAAAGTTCTAGCAAGGGCTTCGCCCTTGACCCGCTGGCGTGGCATGCGGAAAGACATGGAACGTTCTATGCGCCGAGCCGCTCCGTTGTCGCTACCGGGTGCAGTCACGGATTGTGGCCGATCGGCCAATGTTCGACGATGGGTGGCCGGGGTTGGACGGAGCTTGCGAAGGAAACCCCGGGGATTCGCTCTTCCCTCGCTCCAACTCCGGCCACCCTTCTCAGATCCGCCACCACCTATGACTGCCCCCGTCGCTACGTATCAAGAGCTTCGCCCTTGACCCGCTGGCGTGGAATGCGGAAAGACGTAGGACGTGCTAACCGCCGAGCTGCTCCGTTGTCGCTACGGGGTGCAGTCACGGATTGTGGCCGATCGGCCAATGTTCGACGAAGGGTGGCCGGGGTTGGACGGAGCTTGCGCAGAAACCCCGGGGATTCGCTCGTACCTCGCTCCAACTCCGGCCACCCTTCTCAGATCCGCCACCACCTATGACTGCCCCCGTCGCTACGTATCAAGAGCTTCGCCCTTGACCCGCTGGCGTGGAATGCGGAAAGACGTAGGACGTGTTAACCGCCGAGCCGCTCCGTTGTCGCTACGTAGCAAGGGCTTCGACGGACGCTGTGATGAGTTTTGTACGGGAAAACTCAGTCGTTCAATCCTGGCAGGCGCTGGCTTCGCGATGCGATGGGTTGAAATAATCGCGGAGCGACGGCATGTGATAGCCTCGGACTTTAGTCCGAGGTGGCCAACCTAAATTGCCCGCTATTCAAACAGCGACAGCATTCCCTTGCAGAAATCCGGCAGATCATCCGGGCGTCGGCTGCTGACGAAATGGCGATCGACAACAACGGAGGCGTCTTCAAAGAGACATCCCGCATTGATCAGGTCATCTTTGATGCCGGGAGACCCGGTGACTCTAACACCGCGATACACATTGGCAGAAATCGGAATCCAGCCGCCATGACAGATTGCGGCAACCATTTTTCCGGCGGCGGCAAATTCCTGAGTAATTCGCAACACTTCCGGATCTCGACGCAGCTTGTCAGGCATCCAGCCGCCGCCGCAAAGTAAACCGTCGTACGTTGACGTGTCGATCCCGTCGATTGCGATATCGGATTTGCAGGGGTAGCCGTTCTTGCCGGTGTACGTCTTGCCCGCTTCGGGGCCAGCCGTAACAAAACTGGCTCCCGCTTCGATAAATCTCAGTTTGGGATACCACAGTTCCAGGTCTTCGTAGTCTGTACCGACAAATGCAAGAATCGTTTTACCTGAAAGCATGTTGGTTCCTGTGGCTGTCAACTAGTTGCAAATGGCAGGGCAGCGACATACGCCGAAGCGTTAGCCTGGCATGGACGCTAGAACTTCTCCAGCACGCGTCAATGCTTTATTGACGCGGTGAAGGTCAGAATGCTTCTGCCAGAACTCTAAGCGGCTGAACCCGTGAGCTGCGTCAAGCCGCAAGTTCAAAAGGAAATTGAAGGCACGATTCAATAGCGATGGTACGCGGACTATTTACTGAACAGTCCGAACAGTCCGCCCTTTTTCTTTTCGGTGGCCGTTGCCAAAGCATGTTCATCGTCGTTCATGCTAAGCCGCTTGGTGAGATCCAGAATGCTTCTGGCCAGGCGAGACTTCGGAGCGAACTGGCTAAGTGGAACGCCGTTATTTCGAGAACCAACCATAGTTGCGTAGTCGTTTGGCAGCTGCCAGAACACTTCGCGGCCAATTGTTTCCAACGCCTTGCTCAGGCTGATGTCGGTATCTTCCAGTCCCATGCGGTTGACGATAATTTCAACCTTCTTGTCCAGACCTTCTGTTTGGTCAAGATACTGGATCACTCGCACAACGTTTCTAAGACATGTAAGGTCCAGCTGTGTGACCAGCAGAATCTTGTCAGACACTCCCATGGCAGCCATGTCCAGCGGACCAAACGACTTACTGACATCGATAATCAGATGAGAGAATGTTGCTTTCAGCAGTGCCAGAATTCGCCGCAGGTCGTCCGGACGCACAAGGTCCTGACCTTCCACTTCCACTGGGCGAGGCAACAGGAAGACTCCACAATCGTGGCGTGTTAAAGATCGCTTAAGCAGACCGTAGTCCAGTCGACTGATGTTCTCGGATACGTCGCGGATTGTGTAGTCTGGAATAATGTCCAGCCAAACGTCTGCGTCGCCAAGAGTCAGGTCAAGGTCGATGATAACGGGCGAATTCGCCGGATTCTGAGCCAACGCTGCGGCCAGATTTACGCTAAGTGAAGTACTGCCGACACCGCCGCCAACTCCAACGACAGTAAAGATCTTGCCTGCATGTCCACCGCCATCACCGTCGCCGCCACCCAATGTTGCTCGAATGCGGTCCAAAGCTGCGATGAAATCATCCAGCTGCAAAGGCAGATTCAGAAATTCACTGGCACCATGTCGCATCACCTGCAGAATCAAGGCGCCTTCCTGCGACTGACTGATGACCAACACAGCGCATTGAGGTGCCGCGCTGGTGATGTGCCCAATCAATTCCACGGCTTCGCGCGGATTGCTGTCGACGTTAACCAGTGCAATGTCTGGCTGAGTTTGTCGAATGACGTCCATGAAGAATTCATAGCGCGAACATTCTGCTTCCAGCCAAACCGTATCAATGCCCAACAGCAACGACTTCAGTGAATTTCGTGTTGCCTCATTGGGATCGACTGTCGCGATTCGAAGAACGCTCTTCATTTTGAATCTCTAATTTCTGTAAGCTCAGTTGGCAAGATTCCAACAGATGGCTGGATAGACCAGGTTTGCACCAATATTGATCCAGCCTGCCTGAGTTCTTGAGTTGGATCGATCTTTAACAGCGATCCAGTTTCATATCAGTGGCACCGATTTACTGGGATACAAAGCATATTTACTGGCTGAATTAGTTTAGGTCATATTATCGCATCAAGGGTGAAATCAATCCCGGTCTCTGCTGTGAAGTCGATGAAGCTTTTCCGGTTGGATAGGCTGTTGTCGCTCGGCCAGCTTCCGACGCTCCATCAATGCGGGCGGCACTGACTGGCGTGGTTGTGTTGATTGTAGGCTCGGGCAACTGTTCGCTATTTGCGGAAGGAGTGATCAGCCCGGCCGATTGAGGCGGTGCGGGGGAAATCATCATTGGGGTGATTGTTGCAGGGCCGCAATCCGCACAGCCTTCTTTTCCGCACCCTTTGCATGCTGCACCGTTTCCGAAACCCCATTTCCCGTTGGGATGCTGGCTGCAGTATCCGTTTTGGCTGCATTGAGTACAGTTGAACACGGCATCGCATTCCGGTCCGGTCTTGGGAATTTCCAGCAGACCGTGCCAGAACAATTCGTGATCGGTTGGAGCATCCGTAAACTTACCTGGCCCACCGGCTGGCACCTGTTCAGGCGACATAGGAGCGACAAATTCCGGAGTCACCAGAATAATCAATTCGGTTTCCACTTCGTTGTACTGCTTCCGGCTGAATGCAGCTCCAATCCACGGTAGTTCTCCAAAGAACGGCACCTTCTGAGTCGACGCATCTTCGCGGCGTGAAATCAGGCCACCGATGACCAGCGTTTCACCGAAGTTCATTTCAACCTGAGTGCTGACTTTACGCACAGTAAAGGATGGCACGGTCACGCCACCAACAGTGACTGAGTTCGCGAAGTCTCGTTCCACAACGGACGGTTCTACCTGAAGTTTCAATCGTCCGTTGCCCAGAATGTGAGGCACGGCGTTCAGAATTACGCCAAACGGTTTGAATTCGATAGCTGTTGTACCCAGACCGGCCGGAACAAGTACGGGAGCTTCACCCCCGTTAAGCAATGCAGCAGGCGTTCCGTTGTGTGTTACGACCATCGGTGTCGCATGAATTTTCAGCAGACCTTCTGTCAGCAGTGCATCCACATAGCCCTGAAAAATCTTGCTCGGGTCCATAAAACCAAAGCTGATCGTAGAGTTGGAAAAGCCAGTCCATGTCACCTGTGCTCCGGTGCCGGTCGCGGCAATGTTGCCAATTGGAGTAATAGGTCCTGGAGTGCTAAGCAGATAGCTGTCGTTTTTGATCAGGCCGAAGTTCATCCCCATCTGTCGCAGCTTTGTGCGATTCACTTCCATGATGGTGGCTTTCAACATGACCTGCTGAACGCCGCCGATTCTCATGTGATTCAGCACGTTGGGATAGAACTGCTCAGCGATACCAACCATTTCGTTGATGTGTTCCGGGCGAGTCACCCAGCCGGTCAACAGCACAGAGCCTTTGATTTCTTCAGCTCGGATGGCGTCGTTGGGATACAGGCGTTTCAGGTACGATTCCAGGTGTCGTACGTCGCCTTGAACAAGCACTTCGATCTTGTTGAACTGATCGAATTCGTCAATCAGAGTCACGGTTGTGACGCCTGTTGCCAGAGCGTAAACAGTGACCTGATCCGGGTGCCCCTGAACGGGATCGATCTTGATCACTTCCGCGTCGAAGTCCAGCACACTTTTGATGCGAGCAGTATGCTGCAAAATCGTGGTGAACTTTTCGAAGATCGTCACCTTATTTTCACCCATTCGCAGTTTATACACCGGTGATGTTCCGGCATTTTGCGCGAAGGCAGAGCCAGCCGTTAATACAACAGCGGCCAGAAAAGTGACGATTCGTGTGTTAGCCTGCATCCTTGCACTCCAACAAAGCGAAGAGCGGGCCTCGGACAATTTGCCCGAGGACCGCATCCCCAACTCATAACGCGCTCCGTGCGAATCCTGTTAAACAGTGGTGCTCGACACTCGAACACTTCCTGCAAAACGTTGTCTCATTAATTCAGCAGGTCAGGAAGAGCTGAAATCGTCTCTTCAAGATCCGCACCCAATCCAAGATCTTCAAGCCCCGGCAGTGTTGCCGGTGTTAGTGGCATTACTGCCCCTGGCATTGTTCCCGGTGCTGCTGGAAGCGTGTTGCGTCCAGCAGCGGTTGTGTCTTTCGGAACGTCTGAAGTCAGGTCAACATGTTCCACTCGAACGCTTCCTGATTCATGAATCGCCATGATCCAGGTGTTTTCCGTTCGGTCCTTACTGGCCATCACCGGTGCTGATGCTGTTGGACCGTTGTCCTGAGCGGCAGCTTCCAGTTCTGCAAACATTCCTCCCAGATTAAATTCCGGCACTGCAAAGCCAGCTTCCAAGCGGTTATCCAGTGCTGATTGGTCGTTCAGTTCACTGCGACGTCCGCCTGTCAGGCTGTCTTCTTCAAGCCCGGCAAACTCAATCATTTCCTTATCTTCACTGGATCGAAGAACCGTGGAGATATCTCCCTTCTTCTTCGCCAGCTGCAATTTCATCATCTGTTCTGTATCAACCAGCAACGAAATATTTCTGGCCTGAACGTTCTCTCCGGCCACGTCTCTTCCATACTGCTGATTATCAACAGCAAACACTTCAATGTATTCCAGCAACGGAATGACTCGAGTTGTCTGTTCACCCGTTTCCGGAATTCTGTCTTTAAAAGTCAGCATCAGGTCGATCCGGTTCCCCGGCTGCAACATTCCGCTGTGATTTGTCGTTGCATCAACAGCAATTGTCGCCACTCGCATTCCTGTGGGAATGTTTCCGACGGCTCCGTATGCTCCCGGTGCATTCAGTTGTTCAAGAAACAGCCAATCACCCGCCCCACGTGGAACCTTTGAAGATCGCTCAGCGATCTGTTCCAGTTCCGTCACGACACCTTCCGGACAAGTTGCTTTTTCGACAGTAATGAATTGAGTATTCGCTTCTGTCAGTCGCTCGCCTGCCTTCACCGGCATTTGAGTAACAAGCACCTTAACCTTGGGTACTTCTTCCTTAACACTCTTGCTGTCCAGGTACTGCTTTGCCCCCAGCATTGCTACAAGGCCGCAGGCACCCGCGATAATTAAAAGAATCAGTGTCTGGTTTTTCATCGTCCGGAGACTCCAGGTCGGTTCCGGCGACCGTCTTCCCGTCGATCGTTCAGAAGCATGTCAGCATCTGAATTCACGGCATTGGGAGAACAATCGCTATGACCGAACCATGCCCCATCAGCATCATCATCGGCAGAGACGGAAACTCTGCTTAAATATTGCTGGCAGGATTACTTGTCAATTAGCGCGTTACCGCCCCTCGCGGCAACAACATGGCAAAATAAATCCCGCTTCCAGAACGACTGGTAGCGGGATACCCTACTTTCTTGAAATTCTTACATCAGGCCGGCGTACATGAAGTAGCCGATTGTGCCGATGCAGATTGGAATTCCGTAAGGCAGCAGAAACATCGTTGGCTTGCGTTCTGCGGCAATTTTCGACAGTTCGTATGGGTTCTTGATGACGCTCCATTCGCTAAGAATCATCAGAAACTGCTCATAGTGCTTTTTCCAGGCACCTCGGCTGGCAACCATAATCACAGCCATGATCGCACCAACGATGACTGATACGCAGAATGAGTAAAAGGTGATTTCCCAGCCAACCCATGCTCCAATGCCAGCCATCAATTTCACGTCGCCAGCACCCATTCCTCCAACGGAGTAAAGAGGCAGCAGACATAGAAGACCACAGCACATGCCCAGCAATCCGGCGGAAATACCATCGCCAATGACTGCTGAATATACCAGGCCGGAAAGAACCATCGGGAAGGTAATCCAGTTGGGAACCTTCAGTTCTTTTCCGTCGATCCAGGCGGCCAGAATCAAGATGGCAGAGACCAGCTTGATGGGCCAGTTGTTCAGAAAGATTTCGTTCCAGTCCATTTCTCTATTTCCTGTTTGATACGTTTGCGTGTTATGAGTTTGTTGTGTTTGAACCGGTTACGCACGAGGAAGAGTGTGCGGCCCGAAGTCAGGAACTCCGGAAATGGCTCAAGAATCGTTGCTAAGCGCGCCCCGAAGGCAGCAGGAACTGAAAGGTGATCAGAATCATCGCCATAGCAACGAATCCTGTGCCCTGCATTAAGTCTGCAATCGAAAGATCGATCCAGTATGGCAGCATGGTAAATCTCTTTCAGATGTTCTGCGTTTTAAGGTGTGGCGTCTGGTGTTAAGAAAAAGACAACGTCCACTGAAGCGTATGCTCCAGTGAACGCGTCCTGCGTTTTGTTCTGATTCCGCTGCAAGGCAACGGAAAGCAGACTATGTCAGGTAGTTGCCGACTTCCTGGAACTTGCTGTTTGCGCTGCTACCGATTGTTGAAATCGCAGTCAGACAGACAACGATGATCAAAGCCAGCATTACTGCGTACTCAACTGCAGTTGGGCCGTCTTCAGAAACCAGAAACTTCTTTACACTCTTTGCGAACTTGTTCATGTTAATACCCCCAAAGGAAATCAAAGATCTGCCGCAGAAGGGACCCCTCCGAACTGCCAAGCTTGACCGGCCAATACAGACAACCGATCGAATTCGTGTCGGAGTTAGCCGAGGCGTTCCTGACACGATGAAACCTAGGTTAGGGTTTCTGCCGGTCAAATAAATTCGTGAAGAAACGCAACACTCTAAGGGTTGGGTTGTATGGGCTGGCTGGAATGAAAGACTTCGTTTGGATAATGCAACCGGGTCGTAACGGTTGGGAAGGCACAGGTGAGTTTTGAGATTTCAGAATCAAGTTTTCAGATCAGCTGAAACGGGGCAGCCGCGCCTCAAAAAAACTGAAATCTGAAAACAGAACATCGCCTACGGCTGCTCATCACAACACACAGCCTGCTTTCGCTTAACGAAAGTGCGCACCAGAATCTTTTTCACGAAGCAAAAGGCCACCAAGTTCGTGCACAACAGACAAAAATTGGCCTATCCCAATTCCCGATTCACCAGACACGCGATAATCACGCGTATGTCCTCATAAGACACCGACTGTTCCAGGGCGTCGTAAATGGGTTTCAGTCGTTCGCGACCGACTTCAGCAATTGTCTGTTCCACCAGCTTGATGTTTCTGGCCGACACCCATTGCGTGGCACTGTCGATTCGCCGAGCTACAACGTACTTTTCCAGATAACTGGTGACGGTACTGATCGCTCGTTCTGTCTGCAGGGCAACTTCATCAAGACTCAGCCCTTCGTCAAACAGTTCAAAAATGCGTCCGGTGGCGACAGAAATCTGAGCAACCGGGCGTGGTCTGGAAGGCGGTGCGGGCTTTGCCGGAGCCGCCTGAAGATTCGTCTGCAAATCGTTTTCTGCAGAATACTGTTTAATCAATTGAATCAGCTGTTTACCGAATTCATCCTTCTTCTGCTGCCCAATACCGTACACTTTCGTCAATGTCGCCATTGTTGTGGGGCGATAGCGAGCAAGTTCTCGCAGAGTCATATCGCCGAAAATCACGTACGGCGGAACATTGCGTTCTGTTGAAATCTTCATGCGCATTTGCCGCAGTTCTTCAAACAGTTCTCTATGCACGCCTTCCCACTTGTCTTCCAGGCTGACCGCGGCAGAACTGGATTTAGGTCGCGTCAAAATCACAGACGCGTTGCCTTTCAGTAAGGCGGCGCCTTCTTCGGTAATCACCAAAACAGAATGTTCGCCGTGTCGTTTTAGAAAACCTTGAGCCAGCAGTTGATCAATCCAGCCTCGAACAACTCGATCGGCTTCATTCTTCAGCAGCCCATACGTGCTTAGTTTGTCGTGCTTGTTGAACAGGATCTTCTTGTTCTTCGAACCTCGCAAAACCTGAGCCGTATATTCGGCACCAAAACGTTGTTCCTGACGATAAACGCTGCTAAGAATTTTTTGAGCGACAATCAATGGGTCCTGAACTTTGTCAAATTCATCCAGACACACATCACAGGCGCCGCAGTTGTCCTTTTCCAATTGCTGGCCAAAGTGGCGCACCAGTTGCTGATGCCGACAAATTGCACTGCCGCAGAATGCTTCCATTTTGGAAAGTGCGGTTAACGACGCCTGTCGATTGTCGTCGTTTTCTGATTGGTTAATCAGAAACTCCCACGTGTTTGTGTCTCGCCCCGAATAGATCAGGCAGCATTCCGCTTCCAGACCGTCGCGCCCCGCTCGCCCGCTTTCCTGCTGGTAGGCTTCGATACTGCGAGGCATTTCGGCATGCACAACATAGCGAACGTTGCTTTTGTCGATGCCCATCCCAAAGGCCACTGTGGCAACGATGATATCAATTTTGTCATCGATGAACGCATCCTGGTGAGTCTTCCGCTGTTCGCCATCCATGCCCGCGTGATATGCCAACGCTTTGTACCCCAGCGACTTCAGCGAGTTCGCCGTTTCTTCCACACTGGCTCTACTAATACAGTAGACGACGCCCGATTCATTGGGATGCCGGTCGATGACTGCTTTAATCTGCGACAACGCGTCGTGCCGCCGTTCAACTCGATAAAACAAATTCGGGCGATCGAAATTGCCGACCAGCACTTCCGCTTCCTTCAGCCCCAATTGAAGCACGATATCTTCGCGCACTCGCTGAGTTGCCGTGGCGGTAAATGCGTGAATGGAAGCATTCGGAAACGCGGATCGCAGAATCCCCATCTGCCGATATTCCGGGCGGAAGTCGTGGCCCCAATTGCTGATGCAGTGAGCTTCATCAATCGCGATAAACGAAACGTTGCAGGTTTCCAGAAAATCAATTGTGCGGTTTTGCACCAGCCGTTCGGGAGCGGCAAACAAAAGCTTCAGTTCTCCGTTGCGAATACGATCTGCCACAAGTTTGCGTTCATCAACGCTTAATGTGCTGTTAATGAACGCCGCCGGAATTCCGCAGGCCGTCAGCGAATCCACCTGATCTTTCATCAACGCAATCAGCGGGCTGACCACAATCGCCAGGCCATCTCGACAAACCGCAGGAGCCTGATAGCACAATGATTTTCCGCCGCCGGTTGGCAGCACCGTTAACGAATCGCGAGACTCCATGGCGGCCAGCATCGCCGATTGCTGCAACGGGCGAAAACTATTGTAGCCCCAGTACTTCTGAATCGCGTTCAGCAGTTTATCGGACGACGACTCAAAAACTGCCGTCGGGCTATCCGGAATTACTGACTCTTTTTTGCTGCGTTTCGCCACAGTTCCACCAAGGCATTTCGTTCGGTATTCGTTCTGAGCCGCAGTGTATCAACTAGCCGCAATGATTCCCAATTCAGTGACATCGCAGCAGGTTAGATGCTGATATCTTTCTGAGTCACGCGTCTGGAATTCGATCGCAGAATGTTTGGGCACGGATGTTCACAGATAAGTCAGAGCTTCATCTGTGAACATCTGCGTGAATCTATGGCTGAAAAACATGACTATGCGACCACGAAGAGTGAAGTACACCGGATCGAGCGTGCGACACGTGCCGGGACGGCGCGAACCTTGGTTCGAATGACTTAGTCACTGAATGCTTCAATGCAACAGCGGTCCCACGCGCTGCTCCGGCAGTTTGGCTAAAAATTGGCCATGCAACTGCTTTCGAAGTGTTCACTGTTCGCAATACTTGCAGACTGCCACGCTCACTTTCTGGACGCTCGTTTTGAAAATTCGCACTGAATTTCGGCAAACTTCGGTTATGATCTGGTTCCGCTCAAAGCTGCCGTGAAGATACAATCACATGGCTTCCTTCCCGCCCACTGAATGTCCAGTTCGATGACCGACCGCGTTCTTTTATTCGTTGCGTCTCTTATCTACGCCAGCGGTATCGCAGCCGCAGACGAATTGACTCCGTTTCTTAAAGCACACTGCTTTGATTGCCATTCTGGTGATACCACAGAAGCGGGGCTTAATCTGGAAACGCTGTCAACGAATCTGCAACAGCCGGAACTGTTCGCGAAGTGGGAACGAGTATTCGATCGAATCGCAGCCGCAGAAATGCCGCCCTCATCGGCCACTCAGCCAGCACCCGAACACCAAACGGAATTCCAGGCAGCTCTTGGCAAGCAGTTATCGGCGGCTCACGCAGCATCAAAAGGAACTGTCCTCAGGCGGCTGAATCGCTCCGAATATGAAAACACGCTGAACGACATTTTCGGCACAGAACTAAACCTGGCCTCCATGCTTCCGGAAGACGGCCGTTCTCACGAATTTGACAACGTTGGAAGTTCGCTGGGTGTATCCATGGTACACCTGCAACTTTACATGGATGCCGTTGGCAAGGCATTCGAAACCGCCATCGCAAAGACAGCTGAAGAACCACCGTCTCAACAAATTGTCGCAACCTACAAGGGGTCGCGAGAAGCAGAGCAGTTTGTGGGTAAAACCTGGAAAGAACTTCCCGACGGCGCCATCGTTCGCTTTTCCGGAGGCGGCTATCCATCCGGGATGATGCGTGGAACCAGCATTGAACAACGCGGCCGATACAAAGTTCGCGTGACGGGCTACGCGTATCAGTCGCAAACGCCGATTACGTTTTTTGTGGGAGGAACCAGCTTCGCTCCGGGATCTGACAAGCCGATTTATGGCTTCTTTTCGTTTGAACCAGACAAGCCCGGCGCGATCGAATTTGAAGCCGTCATTGACCAAAGGTTCATGATTCAAATTGAACCTTACGGCATCAACGACCCCGATCGCTACAAACGTCAGGGATTGGACGACTATCGGGGCCCCGGGCTGGCCATCCTGAACGTCACAATGGATGGCCCTCTAAGTCAGCAGTTTCCTTCCAAAGGACATCGACTGGTGTTCGACGGCATTGATCGCCAGGTCATTCCTCCGCGCAATCCCAACGACGCCAAAAAATCCTGGTACAAACCAGTGTTTGACGTTGTTTCTGAAAACGAATCCGCCGATGCTCGCCAATCGCTTTTGCGAGTCGCAACGGCTGCGTTTCGTCGGCCCGTACAACATGATGACGTCTCTCGATATGTAACACTGTTCGAACAGGAACGCAGCGATGGAGCAACATTCGAAGACTCTTTAAGAACGGCTGTCACCGCCGTGTTCTGTTCGCCTCGTTTTCTATACCTGCAGGAACAACCCGGCAGACTGGATGATTTCCAACTGGCTGCCAGACTGTCCTATTTTCTAACACGCACATGCCCGGACGAACGCCTCTTCGCGTTGGCCACTGCAAATCAACTGGCATCGGACCAGCAGACGCTGCACGAACAAACGGAACGACTGTTGAATGATGTTCGATTTGAACGATGCATCGCCAACCTGTGTGATTCATGGCTGGACCTGCGCGAATTGGAATTTACGACTCCCGACAGCAAGCTGTTCCCGGAATTCGATGACTATCTGCGATATTCAATGCCGGAAGAAACCAGGGCTTACGTCATGGAACTGTTTCGCAGCAATCTGCCCGTTGATCAGCTGGTGAAGTCTGACTTTGCCATGCTGAACAGTCGTCTGGCCGAACTGTACGACCTGCCCGCTGTGCCGGGCGCAGAAATTCGCAAGGTGAGCCTGCCTGCCGAAAATGTTCGAGGTGGCTTGTTAACTCAAGCCAGCATTCTGAAGGTCACTGCAAACGGAACAAACACGTCGCCCGTTAAACGAGGTGCATGGGTGATGGAACGCATTTTGGGCGAAGTACCTCAACCTCCTCCACCGGGAATTCCTGGAGTTGAACCTGACATTCGAGGAGCAGCCACGTTGCGTGAACTGCTGGAAAAGCATCGCAACGTCGACAGCTGCAACGCGTGTCATCGAAAAATTGATCCGCCTGGATTCGCACTGGAATCCTTTAATCCGATTGGAGGATTCCGCGAGCGGTATCGATCCATCGGCAGCGGCGATAAAGTCGATCGCCTTATCGAAGGACGGAAAGTTCAATACAAACTTGGACTGAACGTAGACTGTTCCGGACAATTGCCGGACGGACGTTCATTCGCCAACTATGCAGAATTTCGAGACCGGTTGGCCGCACAGCCTTCAGTTCTGGCAAAAACGGTGGTCACTAAACTGCTGACGTTTGCCACCGGACGAGAACCTGGATTTTCTGACCGCACTGAAATCGATCAAATCGTCGAAGCTTCTGCAGCAGACGGCTACGGAATGCGTAACCTGCTGCACCTTGTTGTACAAAGCGAAATCTTTCGCACCAAATAAATGCCCGGCACCACAAACCGCATACGCGCAAACGCCCTTTCAGAAAGCTGAACATGCATAAGCCAGTAAAGCCCATCCACCGCCGCCGGTTTCTTAAAGGCGCCGGAGCAGGCATTGCACTGCCACTGTTGGGGGCCATGGTGCCAGCCAATGGCGAACAGGAAGTTAACGCCAGCAGGCCGATCCCCAGGACTGTTGCGATTTGCGGCGGTCTTGGCTTCCACACTCCACTGCTGTTTCCGGACACGCCTGGTTCAGATTACAAGCTGACTCCGTATCTGGAACTGATCAAAGATCACAGAAACGAAACAACAGTTTTTTCGGGACTTTCACACCCGGAACAAAACGGCAACAACGGTCATGCATCCAGCATGACATGGCTAACATCAGCTCAGCGACCAGGCCTGGCCGGTTTCAAAAACACCATTTCCCTGGATCAACTCATCGCCAACCACCTTGGCGGCACAACTCGCCTGCCATATCTGACTTTGGCAAATGACGGTACGTCTTTGTCGTGGACGGCGAACGGCATCAACATCCCTTCGGAGAACTCGCCGGCTAAGCTGTTCAAGAAGCTGTTCGTGGATGGTTCAGAAAAAGAAATCGCCACACAAATGAAAGACCTGAAGCGAGGACGCAGTATTCTGGACACCGTTCAGGACGACGCCGAACGTCTGGATCGCTCTCTGGGGCCTAAAGATCGGCAGAAGCTGGACGAATACCTGACGGCCATTCGCGACCTGGAACAAAGGATTGGGCAATCCGAACAATGGACCGTGCGCCCCAAGCCACATGTCGACATCAAACCACCTCAGGATATTGCCGACAAGCAGGACATTGTCGCCAGACAACGCCTGATGTACGACATGATGGTGCTGGCACTGCAAACGGATTCAACGCGAGCAATCACATTATCGCTGGGAGCCATGAACGCCGTGCCGAGCAATATTCAGGGAGTCAAATCCGATTGGCACAACCTGTCCCATCACGGCAAAGACGAAGACAAGATTGCTGAACTGCGATTGATTGAGCAGGCCGAATTCTCAGAATTCAATCAGTTCCTGAATCGCCTGAAAGCCATCGACGAACAGGGCCGCTCGTTGCTGGACAACACGGCTGTGCTGTTCGGTTCGAACCTTGGCAACGCGTCGTCACACGACTGGCACAATCTGCCAATCATACTGGCGGGCGGCGGCTACAAACATGGCAGCTATGTGGCGTTTGATGAAAAGAATAACACGCCGTTGGCAAATATGTTTGTCTCGCTGGCTCAAAGAATGGGCATCGAAACCGCCCAATTCGGAAGCAGCACTGCTGCCGGAGTGAAAGGGTTGGAAACAGCGTGATGACTGGATCGTCGAACCGGGGATTTGCATCCCCGGCAGAATGCTGCCGTCCCGTTAGAGTCTTACTTAGAATGATGCGCGCATGTTAGCCGTAGCGACAACGGAGCGGCTCGGCGATTCCAGCGCCCACGTCTTTCGACGTGAAACGCCACTGGGTCAAGGACGAAGCCCTTGCTCGGGACTGATCGCAGATAATTTCGAATGATTCATGCGATAAGCCAGGTTCAGCCACGCAACAGCATTTAGTGATCCACAGAAATTGCTTCGGCATACGCAAGCTCGCCCGTGCGACCGTCATAATACTGGAACACGACCTGAGGATGAGGATACGCAACCCAGCGTTTGTCGCCCAGTTTTTTTGGCATGTTGAATACGTTGTTGATCTGCACGACGCAAAAGTGAGGATACAGGCGTTCCAGCCGAGGCAGATCAGGCAGCACATAACTGCTCCAACGAATATCGCATTCTCGCGGCCCAAATTTGAACTTGCCCGTGGCCGGTCGATTGCTTTCGTCCAGCACGGGCACGTGATTCACACTGTTATGAGGACCGCAGCAGAATTCGTAAACGTTGTCGGTTACTTTGACGGCAAAGCTGTTGTGCAGGTCGCCCGTCATCACGAACACCTTCTTGCCAAGCTTTTCCCATTCGTTAATCAGCATTTCGCGTTCGTCGAAGAATCCGGTCCACGCTTCTTCTTTATTGGCGGCATCCATTTCAAAACCGCCCGCACCGCTGTGAGGAATCATGAACGGCACGGTTGAAATCACAAAGAAAAAATCGGCATCGCTTTCCTTCATCGACTTCAGCAGCCATTCTCGCTGAGGCTTCCCTAGCATCGAAACGCCCGGTTTGTCGCGTTCTGTAACGTCGTGCATGTCACGATCGCCGCGAGTATCAATCAGAAAGAAGTCGCAATTGGAAACGGTGAATTTTCCATAGCTGCGGCGACCAATTGAATAACTTAGCTTTGCGTCATCAACCACCGCCGGCATGTGCAGTCGCAACGTGTGAGCATCGACGACTTCCACAATGTCGTAGACGTACGAATTTTTGTTGCCGTCATCATTGTCGTATTTGATGTCGTTAACGCCCGCTTCGGCTGTTCCCCAGTGGACATGCAGGTTCAGCATTTCTGGCAGAGGAAGTTTTGTGAAGTCAGTATTGGGATCAACCAACAGGTCGCTGCCAGCTTTCATGCTTGCCTGCCCAAAGTGAATATCGTGTTTGTGTTCCACAGGATTCGCCCAGCCCAGATAATCAAACCAGGCATAGGTTCCGATGTCTCGAAACACGGTGCGGCGATGACGCTTGCCGATTTCTGCAGACCCCCAGATGTCATTCACCAGTTCGTGGTCGTCGAACGTAAAGTAGCTGGGCACGTGGCGGTGCCATTTTGCAAGTTCAACGCCACGACTTAGGTACAGCTTATAGTTTTCCCAAACCCCAACCACTGTGGGCATCACCTGCACGGCCAATGGAAATTCAGCGGCACCTTGCACAATTCGCCAGGCTTCCGGCGAGTATTCTCGCAATTCTTCGTACAACCAGTCGCCGTTCATAATGTGGAAGTGAACTTTGTCGGCCCAGTCGTTATTCAGATGTTCGTATGTGGTCGATCGATGGCCTCCACCGTGCAACGGATTCTGATTCGCGCACGATCCAATTTGAAAGCGAAAGTTGAACAGGCCTTCCGGATTGTGTTCTACATTGCGAGTGTCGTTGGCACTGGGCAAAGTCCGAAACGATCCGGGCAGGCCATGAGGTCGTTCGTTAACCCAGATTTGATAATGGTATTTGGTATCTGACTTCAAGTCCTTTAACTGAACAACGCCTGTGTTGTCGTGAGCAAGTTCCGTGGTGGCAGCGTCGCTGATTTGATCCAGTTTTTCGCCAGACATTCCGTAGCGAACATGAAATTCGCCAGGATCAGACGTTCGCCCCCAAACCACCATCGACGTTGCTGTCGGCTGCCCCAGCATCGGCCCATGAGTCAACCAGATGGGATCTCGATCGGCAAACGCGGGAGTAAGCGGAACAAGATGCAACGCCACCAGAATGAGCAGCGTTCGAGGCAAAAAGCCAACCAGAACAGATGGTCGCATGAAGTTTTCGGCTGACAGCATAAGTGATATTTCAAATGGTTTGGGGAAACTAACGTGCCTTGTGAGCTTTCCTGGCAAAGCTGATTTCAAAAAAACTCATTGAACCGAACTTGTTCGCATTCAGTCAAGCGTTTGGAAGTAGTCGCGATGGGCCAATTTTTTTTCAAAACTGCGGAGAGACGACAGGCGAAAAAGGTCACATGTCGTTGATCTGCAACTTACCCGACGTACCACGACGCCAACATATCGAACAGAGTTTCGAGCTTCTACGGTATACCAAATCTGAGTGAATTTCATGACTGACCCAATCAGGATCATGGCCTCGTGTGCTGATCATCCCGAGTAAGACTCTAAGTTGCAAACGGTGCAACGATTGATCGAAACTTCACCGTACACACACACCAATCGCGTATCGTACGGTCAAATGAACGTTATGCCGACCGCTGAACTCATATTGCAGGCCAGCTAACAACACCCTTCACTGGGCCTGGCCTGAAATGGGTTTGACTTTCTGATGAAGTTCAGTAAGGTCGAATCTGTCGACAATCTGTTGACCGCAAGCCGAAGCATGTGGCTTGCAGGAATCATTTCCTTATGCGGCAGCATGTGGGGCTCCACGTGATCCCAAACCGCCAACTGAACGCGTGTATCACCACACCGCTGTTTCTTGTTTCTGTTAATTCACCCCCTTAGCTGGACGACGCACAAGTCCCTATCAGCCGCAGGGCGTTTGCTCCGTTTTTTTCGCGTGATCCTCACAAACCGGGATTAACGCCCTGCGGCTCAAGTGGCTGGCGCGTGCGATCCGCCAGAGGTTGCATGATCTGTTACAATCTCCAGTTCGACAACTGGTAATGATTTTGCCTGCTATTGTTTTTGTATAGGCCAGCAGAAGGCGAGACACATGACTTCGGAGACAATCACATCAACAGACCAGACTTTCCTGAATCCTGAAAAGAAAAGTGACAGCAGCCTCAACATGAGTATTCTTCAAAAGGACGGTGGCATAAAAATTACGCTCATCAGTCTGCACGGACTGATTCGAGTTGATCATCCGGAACTTGGGCGAGATGCCGACACCGGCGGCCAGGTAAAATATGTGTTGGAACTGGCCAAAGAAATGGCCGCTCAGCCGCATGTGCGAGAAGTCGAATTACTGACTCGCCAAATCATCGACGGAAAAGTTGACGCCGACTATGGCCAGCTGGAAGAACAGATTTGCGACAACGCAAAACTAATCCGCATCCCGTTCGGGCCCAAGCGATATCTGGCCAAAGAAAAGCTGTGGCCGTACATCGAAATGTTCGTCGATCAAGCCTTGGTGCATTTTCGCCGGAAGGGTCTGCCAGACATCATTCACGGACACTACGCCGATGCGGGAGCTGCCGGAGCTCAACTGGCTCGCCTGCTGCATGTTCCATTTATTTTTACCGGACATTCTTTGGGGCGAGTTAAGCAGCAACGACTTTCCGGCAGAAAGGCAAGCAACGAAGCTCTGGAAAAGAAGTACGAATTCACCACGCGATTGGAAGCTGAGGAATTCGCTCTGGAAACGGCGGCCATGGTTGTCACCAGCACCAGCCAGGAAGTCGAACAACAATACGAACTGTACGATCACTACGATCCATCGCGCATGGAAGTCATTCCTCCGGGAGTCGACCTGTCCTGCTTCTCGCCAGCGGATGAACAGTGGCAACGTCCCGCGATCGCCACAGAACTTGGTCGGTTCTTGACTCATCCAGACAAGCCCATGATCCTGACAATGGCTCGACCGGATGAACGAAAGAATCTGCCGAAGCTGGTCGAAGTTTATGGAAACAGCGAACAGCTGCAGGATGCTGCAAACCTGGTGATGGTGATGGGCAGTCGAGACGACTTGCGGCAACTGCCGAAGGCTCAGCGCCAGGTCATTGAAGACGTGATGTACCTGATTGACAAGTACAACCTGTACGGAAAAGTGGCCTACCCGAAATCGAACTCGACAGAAGATGTGCCGGAACTGTATCGACTGGCAGCAACTCAACGAGGCGTGTTTATTAATCCGGCTTTGACAGAACCGTTCGGCCTGACACTGCTTGAAGCCGGTGCCACGGGACTTCCGATTGTTGCCACTCACGACGGCGGGCCGCGAGACATTATTGCCAATTGCGGCAACGGCCTGCTGGTCGATCCGCTGGACGACGACGCCATCGAAAAAGCATTACTGCGAGCACTCACAGACGATGAACAATGGAATGAATGGTCTGAAGCCGGCATCACGGGAACTCGTAAACACTACGCATGGTCGAATCACGCGACTCGCTATCTGCGTGACCTGGACGACATTCTGGAAAAGTCTCCTCAACCCGCTATTGCCGAACGCACACGCACACGGCGTCTGCCGGAATTTGACCGCCTGATCATTACAGACCTGGACAACACTCTGACAGGCGATCCGGTCGCTCTGGCAGAGTTCAACGAACTGATTCGCGAACGTGACGACATTGGGTTTGGCATTGCAACCGGACGACGTCTGGACAGTGCCATGCAGTTGATCGAAGAACTGGGACTGCCGCAACCGGACCTGATTGATACAGACGCGGGAACGCAGCTGAATTACGGCGAAAAGCTGACTCCGGACGTCAGCTGGCGAAAGCAAATCGGCTATGCCTGGAAGCCGGTCGAAATTCGGCAGACGCTGAATTCTTTACCAGGCTTTTTCGCTCAGCCGGAAGCGAACCAGTCTGAGTACAAAATCAGCTATGAGATTGACACCAGCGTGGCACCGTCAATCAGCGAGATTCGTCGCAAACTTCGTCAGGCCGGTTTGCGAGCTACGGTCATGCTGTCTCTGGGAATGTATCTGGACATCATCCCCGTTCGCGGCGGCAGCGGCGGTTCTATCCGACACCTGTTGTGGAAATGGGGCTTCTCTCCGGAAAACGTTCTTGTCGCCGGAGATTCCGGCAACGACGCCGGCATGCTGCTGGGGCGAACTTTGGGAGTGGTTGTTGGCAACTATGCTCCAGAACTGAATCGACTGCGGAAACGCCCCCGCGTCTATTTCGCTGAAGGCACTCACGCACGCGGCGTGCTGGAAGGAATTAACTATTACAACTTCCTGGGAAATATCGTGATCCCAAATGATCAGATTGAATAACAAGCACAACTCTGGAATGTCACAAGATCCCGCAGAGCTGCGATTCGAAGCTGATCTTTCTTTACAACGACTGACACCACGTCTGGAAGCTTATTGGGATTCTGTGCAGCTTGAAAATGCTCTGCGACACGAATTCCAACTAAGACTGGATACGGTCTGGGCTGAACTGTTTCAACTTTTGGTGGAACTGTACGGCTGGCGGTACGACTTTTTCTACCACCTGGAAAGCATCCTGCTAACCGCCGCCGCCGCGTGGGCCGAACGCCCGGAGACTCTGCGTGCCGTCGATCGAAAACGCATCAACAACCCGGACTGGTTTCTGTCGCAGAAAGTCGTTGGGGGAGCACTGTATGTTGACCTGTTCAGCGAAAACCTGAGCAAGCTGCGCGAATCCATTGGCTACTTCCAGCAACTCGGCCTGACCTACCTGCATCTGATGCCACTATTTGCCGTCCGTCCGGGAGACAGCGACGGCGGTTACGCGATCAGCAATTATCGATCGGTTGATCCAAGACTCGGCACCATCGACGACCTGCGCCAACTGGCCGACGATTTGCGAGAAGCGGGCATTTGCCTGGTTCTTGACTTCGTCTTCAATCACACATCCGACGACCACTATTGGGCCAAGCAGGCTCAGGCCGGAAATCGTGAATACCAGCAGTTCTATTATCTGTTTCCAAGTCGCGAAATTCCCGACCAGTACGAAGCGACCTTGCGAGAAATCTTCCCCACCGTGCGGCGAGGCAACTTTACGTGGCACGACGGAATGCAGGAATGGGTCTGGACAACTTTTAACAGCTTCCAATGGGACTTGAATTACAGCAATCCGGCGGTCTTTCGAGCCATGTTGGAAGAGATGTTTTTTCTGGCTCAAACCGGTGTCGACATTTTACGTCTGGACGCCGTCGCATTCATCTGGAAAGAAATGGGCACCAGCTGCGAAAATCTTGAAGGAGCTCACAAGCTGGTCCAGGCATACAACCGCCTGGCTCACATCGCCACGCCGGGACTGGTCTTCAAGTCTGAAGCCATCGTGCATCCTGACGAAGTAGTACGTTACATTGGATCCAACAAATGTCAGATTTCGTACAATCCAACGTTGATGGCTCTGCTGTGGGAATCACTGGCCACAACCGAAACACGGCTGCTGCGAAAGTCGCTTAGTCATCGACATCAACTGCCGGAACATACAGGCTGGGTGAACTATCTGCGCTGTCACGACGACATCGGCTGGACATTCGACGATGCAGATGCCGCAGCACTGGGCATCAATGCATTCGACCATCGACAGTTTTTGAACTCGTTCTATACCGGGCAATATCCAGGCTCATTTGCCCGAGGAGTTCCGTTTCAGGAACACCCAGACACTGGTGATGTGCGAATCGCAGGAACTCTGGCTTCGCTGGCTGGTCTGGAACAGGCCATCGAAAACAACGACAAAGTCGCCATTGAAATGGCCGTCCGACGCATGCTGCTGCTGCAGGGAATTACACTGGCCGTCAGTGGCATTCCGTTGTTATACCTCGGCGAAGAATGGGGAATGTTAAACGATTACGACTTCGTGAAAGACCCGGCCAAAGCCGGTGACACTCGCTGGGTACATCGTCCAAAAATGCAGTGGGAGTTTCTGGAATCTTTAAACGAAGACTTCGAAGAAGGTGTCGCTCCCTTGCGACGCCGCATCTTCCGCTCGCTGCAACAACTGATCAGCATTCGCAAAACGTTGCCAGCATTGGCCGGACAGGACATGGAACTGGTCGAAGTCAGGAATGATCACGTACTGTGTTTCGTGCGAGAAAACTCCGGAAACCGCCTGATAGTGGTGGGAAATTTTTCTTCTCAGCCTCAGACCTTCGCCGGAAACCGTCTAAGAACCGGCGGATTGGGAAGATTTTTCGAAGACGCGATCACAAAAAAAACTCACGCCACCAGCGAAGACCTCATGCTGGCACCGTACGAAATCATGTGGCTGTGCCGAGTCTAACAAGGGCTTCGCCCTTGACCCGGTGGCGTGGAATGTTGACAAACGTGGGGCGATCGATTCGCCGAGCCGCTCCGTTGTCGCTCCGAAACCTATGCGGGAAACCATGCGAGCTGACGCTTGGAACCACAACTACGTCGCTCTAAAAAACTGACTCAAACTGAACAAGCTGCCTGCAAAAAAGAATCTCCAAAGGAACAAACCGGTGGACATTAAAGCTCTTGCCACTGACCTCGACGGAACTCTGATTCCCCTGAAGAATAATCCGCAACAGCAGGAAGCGTTACGGATCATTGAATCGCGATTGGCGGAACATCACTTGTCGCTGTTGTTTGTCACCGGGCGACATTTCGCTTCTGTTCAGCAGGCGATGGTTGAATTCCAGTTGCCGCAACCCGACGAAATCATTTGCGATGTCGGCACCACAATCTTACGACGAACAGCCGATGACGATGGCCACTCGTTTCGCGCTGACAGCGAATACTCCGACCACCTAAGCAACCTGGTTGGCGAATTTCCTGCCACAGCTTTGATTCAGCAATTCGCAGACAATGCGGCGTTGCGTTTGCAGGAATCCGAAAAGCAAGGCGACTACAAGGTGAGTTTTTACACAGATGCGGGAACCTTGAAGTCTGTTGCAGCATACGTTCAACAAGTACTGACAGACATGGCGGCCCCCTGGTCGATCATCAGCAGCGTTGATCCATTTAACGGCGATGGCTTAATAGACCTGCTGCCTGCAGGAGTTTCCAAAGCGTACGCGATCACTTGGTGGGCGCAGCGGCGTCAGTTTCAGCCATCGCAGGTTGTGTTTGCCGGCGATTCCGGCAACGATACCGCTGCACTTACAGCCGGTTATCTGGCAATCGTGGTAGGAAATGCGTCGCCAGAAGTGGTGGCGGAAGTTGTCGCAGTTCACAATGCAGCCAGTTGGAACAACCGCTGCTTCCACAGCCAGCAGCACGCCACAAGTGGAGTCCTGAACGGCCTTGAACACCATCTGCATGTCCACCGGACTAAAGGTTAGAACGCTCTGACTTTTTTGTGGACGGTTTTGCCTTTGCACGAATCAGCCGACATAGTCCGACTGGCTTTCGTTGCGGCCACAAGTCAGCGAAATTTGCTATAAACAACTATTCCGGAACACAGTACTGCGGAACTTTGATACCGCTCGCGAGCGGAAAAGAAAGACAGTTGTGCACAGACCAACATCCCTAAATCTGTCAATACTGGCAAACTTCCTGCTGCTGTCCAGCGCGTCGCACATCAGTGCTGAAACACCGCTGACACAAACAGTTCAACAGACGACGGCGTCGCCTGCAAACGGCCAGCAACCTGCTGTCACGGTTGATTCACCGCCTCCAGAATTAAGCAAACAAAACAGCACCAGCTTTGAACATCAACCAGCTGGACACTTCCAGATTCTTGAAACAGAAGTCGGCCGGTGGACAGTCACCTCCGGCACCGCACTGATTGACAACAAACATGCCAGCACGGGCCAACACTGTTTGCAGTTGCCCGGTGGAAACGAGTCAACGGTGGAACTGCAACTCGCCGACGGCATCAGCACCAGCGGCAACCTATCATTGACTGCCGAACGGTGGACCAAACAAGATCCGTTTTCGTTTCGTATTTCTAAACGATCCGGCGACAAGTGGACGGAGATCTACAACGGAGACAACATAATTCGAGTTGGTCGACCATTTCTATCCGCCATCGACTTACAATTGGACGATCCCGCGATCGATCGTCTGCGTTTCACCGTCATTAGTCCGCCGAATTCCGGTATCCTGATCGACGACCTGCGAATCGCGGCAGCAGTGCCACAACGCATCGTCAGCGTAGAAGCCGTTCCGTTTGCGTTGCCGGCTTTGATTGGAGCCGACTACAGTGCGATCGTGAAGCTTAAAATCGAGACCTCCGGGCGGCTTAACCCCATTGCTGTCACTCAACTGAAAGCATCACTGGATGGCACCACTGCATTAAACGACATCGCTTCTATAGCCGGCTTCTATGGCGGTTCCAGCGGAAACTTCCCGGCAAAAACGCTGTTCGGCGGTGCCTGCAAACCAGACGCAGAAATCAGCTTTACCGGCAGGCAACTTCTGACTGAAGGAAACAACTATATCTGGATCGCATGTCAGCTGAACGAATCCGCAAACATCGATCATCGAATCGGCGCGGTATGCCAGACCTTGACCTTTTCCAACGGAAATTCGGTCGACCTGCAGGCATCTCCTTCGATTCAAAACTTGGGTGTGAGCGTGCGAGATCGCGGGGATGATGGAATTCACACCTATCGCATTCCAGGTTTGGCGACCACGAAACGCGGATCCTTGATCGCAGTGTATGACGTGCGAAGACGTAGCGGCGGCGACCTTCCGGGAGACATTGATGTGGGAATGTCCAGGTCGACAGACGGAGGCCGCACGTGGGCCCCCATGCAAATCATTTTGGACATGGGCGATGATCCCGCTTTTCGCTACGACGGAATCGGCGACCCAACGGTGCTGGTTGATTCAACCACTGGAACCATTTGGTGTGGAGCCACCTGGAGTCACGGAAATCGATCGTGGGTCGGTTCGCAACCGGGACTGGAACCGGCTGACACCGGACAGTTCATGCTGGTAAGAAGCGATGACGATGGAGTGACCTGGTCGCAGCCGATCAATATTACCAAACAGGTCAAGAAGCCCGAATGGAGCTTCCTGTTGCAGGGGCCCGGCAAGGGAATCACCATGGCCGACGGCACAATCGTGATGCCCGCACAATTCCAGGATCCACCCAATGCAACTAACAAGCAAGCCAACCGCCTGCCTCATTCAGCATTTATTTTCAGCCGAGATCATGGCAAAACCTGGCACGTCAGCTCGGGAGCTTACGACGACACAACAGAATCTCAGGTCCTCGAACTGGCCGATGGGCAGGTCATGATCAACGCGCGTTACAACCGCGAAAGCAAACGCGTTGTGATGACCACAACAGACCTTGGTAAGACCTGGATCGAACACTCAACAAACCGCAAAGCACTTGATGAGCCCGGCGCGTGCATGGCGAGTATCATCAACGTCGGCCGCGAACTGCGGCAATCAGGCATCGACTGCGACTACGCCAAACGCGATGATTTTTTATTGTTTTCAAATCCCGATTCACTTCGCGGCCGCAATCATATCACCATCAAAGCGTCACTGGACGGAGGCATGACCTGGCCCCAGCAGCATCACTTGCTGCTGGATGAACAAAACGGGCTGGGTTACTCGTGCATGGCAATGATTGATGCGGAAACTGTTGGCATCATCTATGAAGGCAGTCAGGCACAGATGACGTTTCAGCGAGTAAAGCTGGCTGACATCCTGAATCCACCGAAAAACCAGAAGACAAAGAATCCCGCACAGCCATCGATTTAACCTTACAGCAGAGTTAGAGTCTTACTCAAAATGATGCGCCCACAGTGCGCGGGTGTTGGTCGTAGCGAGAACGGAGCGGCTCGGCGATTCCAGCGTTCCATGTCTTCCAGCCAACCACGCCGCTGGTCAAGGGCGAAGCCCTTGTTAGGCAATAATGTCGGTCACCACATTGCCATAGACGTCCGTTAAACGAAAGTTTCGCCCAGCGTAGTTGAATGTCAGCTTTGTGTGATCCAGTCCCAGCAGATGCAGTATTGTGGCGTGCCAGTCGTGGATGTGAACCGGGTTTTCGACAGCCGCGTATCCAAGTTCATCGGTCGCTCCATAGGCGGTGCCACCCTTGACTCCCCCGCCCGCCATCCACAACGTGAAGCCTTTGTTATTGTGGTCTCGACCGGTTCCACTTTGAGCATAAGGCGTGCGACCGAATTCCCCCGCCCACACAACCAGAGTGTCCTTCAGCATGCCTCGAGCCTTGAGATCAGCCAGCAGCGCGGCGACAGGTTGATCTGTGGCAAGGCACGATTCCGGCAAAGCAGTCTGCAGCTGGAAGTGATGATCCCAGCTTTTCGGCGCAGTTAGTTCGATGAAACGAACACCGGCTTCTGCCATAAGTCGAGCCAACAGGCATTGTCGCCCAAAGCGATCGGTCGGCTTGCCATTCCCGATTCCGTAATCATTCAACGTCGCTTCCGTTTCAGAAGAAACATCCAGCAGACCGGGCACTTCATCCTGCATCCGAAATGCCAGTTCAAAAGATTCAATCGCGCCTTCGATTTCGGGGTGGTAAACATCGCGATCCAGCTTGTGAACATTCAGATCGCGAATCAGATCAAGCTGGCGACGTTGCTGTTGCTTGGTCAACAACGTATTTTCCATGTTCTTCAGGGGGCCACCCGGTTCTTTGTCGATTCCCAGAATCTTTGCATAGAACTCCGGAATCTGATTCGTACCGATCTTTGTGGCCTGATACACAGCCGGCAGAAACGCACTGCCATAGTTGCGTGCGCCACCATTTTCCGAAGGAGGATTCAACGTAATGAATCCGGGCAGATTGCTGTTTTCTGTCCCCAGTCCATACAGCGACCACGCTCCCAGCGATGGTCTTGTAAATTGAAAACTGCCGGTATGCATCTGAATAAACGCCTGCGAGTGATTCGGCAGGTCGGTGTGCATGCTGTTGATAAAACAAATATCGTCAGCATGTTTGGCGACGTTGGGGCTGAGTTCCGAAAGCCACTGTCCGGATTGCCCGTGCCTGGCAAACTTAAACGGCGATGGCAGCAGGCCCTTGTTACTGGCAACAGCGCTGTCTGCTGTCTGGCGACCTTCATAGTCCGCCAGGTTCGGCTTATGGTCGAACAGGTCCACGTGCGACGGCCCGCCATTCATCGACAGAAAGATCACTCGCTTTGCCGTTGCCGGAAAGTGAGTCACTTTCGCCGCAAGTCTGCTGCCTTCGTTATCGCGAGCAGCGGCCTGTTGAGCAAGGCTGGCGAAAGCCAAATAGCCGAAGCCAGACGAAAGAGACTTCAGAGCGTATCGGCGTGAGTGTTTGTTTTGCACAGAAATGAACTCCAATAGACTTCGCAGAACTTGTCACTCAATCCAGATTTCGAAATTCCGCCGTGCACAACATTGCCTGGCAGAAACTAAACTTTGCCAGAACATCGTCCGAATCCAGAAACGTCAACGCACGTTCCAGCTCTTCTGAATCCGGTTCTCTGGCAACGCACAAAACAAAACAGTGACGCACAAACTCGGTTTTCGTTTTCGTTTCACCATCAAGACGCTCCGCCAGCGACCTGGCTCGATTCTGCACGAACGCACTGTTCATCAGATACAGCGATTGCACGGGAACGTTGGTTGTGTCACGTTCACCCGTTACAAGACTCGGTTCCGCAAAATCGAACAGGCTCAAAACATCCGGCAAACGATCTCGAATCACCGGCAAATAGACAGATCGATACAAGACACCGTCCAGATCTTTGGGCAGTTTTTTGTCGAGTCCAATCAGCGAAATCGGACGGTCGCCAATCATTGTGGCCACGTGAGATCCACCGGGACGCCGCGGATCCAACTCACCGGAAACCGTCAGCATCGCGTCTCGAATCGCTTCCGCTTCCAATCGCTGCTTAGGCATTCGCCACAGCCACACGTTATCGGGATCGGCCTGAAACGCGGCAGAATCCCAGGTTGATGCCTGCCGATAGGTTCTCGACAGCACCATCGATCGAACAAGCGACTTCAAGGACCAGCCGTCATTTACAAATCGCACCTCCAGAGTGTCCAGAAGTTCTGGATGGCTGGGACTCTCGCCACTGGTGCCAAAGTTATCGACCGTTGCTACAAGACCGCGCCCGAACAGATGTTTCCACACGCGATTCACGAAAACTCGACTGGTCAGCGGATGGTCCCTGCTGGTCAGCCATTCCGCAAGTTCCAGCCGGCCACTGCTGTTTGCCGGAATTGTTGGCGTTGCAGTTAACTGAATCGCGGCCGGGAATGCTCGCGGAACAATCGCACCTTCCCTGCCGATTTCACCGCGAGCCAACAGAGGCACGTCCACCACTTTGTCGTCTAAAACCCCCATCGCCAGCGGCAGGGCCTGCCCTTGATCGTCCAAAGTTTCCAGCTTGCCTTCCACCGGCCCAAGCTGCCAGATATTGGCCAGCACTTCACGAAGTGTGAACGTCTTTTCCGGAGTTTTCCCGCTGAAGGCCGCCTTCTGAGCCGTCTGAATTTCATCACGAACAACGGCCAGTTCAGCCTGCCTGACCTTTAGCTGCTGATGTTGCTTTGTTGACAACGAATCGTGAAAGATCTGCTGCCCTGCCACACGAGGAATAGGCAATGGATGGCCCCCTCGATTATTGGCAGGCGATGTAAACGTACCGAAGTAGGTATTGGTGCTGGCAAAGATTCCGGCAAGGCCGTAGTAATCTTCCATCGAAAACGGATCAAACTTGTGATGATGGCAGCGAGCACAAGCGACGGAACTTCCCATGACAGCTCGCGTCAGTGAATCAATCTGTTCGTCGACAAGATCCGACTTGAACTTTTTATCGTTGTTCTCTCCCAGGTTTTTCGTGCCGACCGCCAGAAAACCAGTCGCGGTCAGCAGGCGAGCTCGTTCGGCATCGTCTTCGTAAGGCAGCAGGTCTCCAGCAATCTGTTCGGTAAGAAATCGGTCGTAGGCAATGTCAGCATTCACCGCATCGATCACATAGTCGCGATAACGCCACGCATACGGGAAGGAGACATTCGATTCACCGCCACTGGATTCACCAAAGCGAGCGACGTCCAGCCAATGACGCCCCCAACGTTCTCCAAACTGCGGCGACGCCAGAAGTTGGTCGGCCACCTGTGCAACAGCCGCGTCCAGACCATGCTTGTCGTTCGCTGCCAGAAACTGGTCGATGTCAGCGGGCGAAGGCGGCAATCCGATCAGGTCAAAGTGCAAACGCCGCAGCAAAGTTCGCGGATCTGCGTCAACGCATGGAGACAGATCGTGATCGACAAGCTTTGCCAATACGAATCGATCGATATCAGTCCGCGACCATTTGTCATCAGCAACCATCGGCGCGGCAGACGCAACTGGCGTGTGGTAGGCCCAGTGATTCTTTGCTGCTTCGATTCCATCCCATGCAACATCATTGTTGGCAATGTCGCTTGTGCGAGGATCCGGGGCTCCCATTTCAATCCACTTGCGAAAGTCAGCGATAACGTCGTCCGGCAGCTTTGGTCCCTTCGTCGGCATTTGCAGATCCGCGTCGGTGTGCGAGATCGCTGTCAGCAAGACGCTGGCTTCCGGCTTGTGCGGCACAACGGCTGGGCCGCGGTCGCCGCCACGACGAATCGCCGATTGCAGATCAACGCGAAGCCCGCCTTCTGACTTCGCCCCGGCATGGCAATCATAACAGTGCTTGACCAGCACCGGCCGGATCTTCGCTTCGAAGAACTGCACATTCTGCGCCGACAAATCTTCGGAACGCGCCGCTTCATCTGCCATTGCAGACAAACCTATCAGAAGCACGAAGCTCAGCCAAAACGTTTGATTGACCATGAATTCACACGTTCGCCTGAAAAGAGAAGGACAGATCTACGCCCTCACAACGGTTTCACCCTTGCCCCAGAGGCGTGGTTGGCTGGAAGACATGGGACGTTCGAATCGCCGAGTCGCTCCGTTGTCGCTACGACCAACATCCGCATCGTGCGTGCCCTCATCATATCAGTAATCAAGCGAAACATCAGAGACGGCTTGCCGTTTCCTTATTTCTATCAAGGTGCTAATTCAATGGAAGGTTTTCCAAGTCGGCAAGATCTTTTGCTCGCCCACTGGCGGCTTTATTTTTCCGAAGATCAGCCAGACAAATTACTGGGATGACAACTCCACCGAATTCTACTTGTATTGAACGTCGCTTGGCGCTTGCAAAATCTACACCCGAGACCCGATTCAGGATCTCAATCTTCACCGGCTCACGACCTAAACGAGTCATACCATTCTCGCCAAGAAAGAGTTTTTTTGTCAGCTCAGGTAAACCAAACCCAAACGTTTTTTAGGCGGTAACGATCTTCTCAGCGTTTTCATCCGAGACCGCCACCCAAAGATCAATATCACCGGTATAGCGTGGGTACCCGTGAATCGCGACGGCGTATCCGCCAACCAGCAAGTAGTCAACTTCGTGGAGATTGAATAGATTCAAAAATTCTTTGAAGTCTTGGGGCAGATTCTCCATCAGGATATTGGTAACTCCGTAACTGTTCGAGTGCCAGCAAACGCTCTTCGATCGTCATCGACCAACGCTCCTGCCGATCCGCAGCCTCAGCTTCAGCAAAAGTCGAATACGTTTTTAGGCCCTTGCGATTGATCATATGCGAATTCTATCAGTCAATTGTGACGCTGACAATTTTAATTCAGTCGGGCATTGAACGCCGCAAGAAGCAACCTGCCCTTCCGTCTTCTTGAGGCCAGCATCTCTGATCACGGATCATTGCATTGGGTACGCTGGTTTGCCAGCCTGCTTAATCCCGGGCAGCCAGGTGTTCTACAAACCAGGCAACCATGGCTTCCGTGGATTTCCGCTGGTCGTCGCCCGCGAAACCATGACCTGCTTCCGGGTATTCTATCAACTTGCTGGTCACCTTCGCTTCTTCGAATGCTTTCTGAATATTCCGGCTGTGAAAGATCGGAACCAATTCATCTTTCACTCCAGCCAGCAACAATGTGGGAGCGTCATCGGATGTAACGTACAGCAACGGCGAATCGACGGCAGCCGTCTTCTGGTCGATCTCCAACGCCGGAAACTGGGCGTAAGCCGGCAGTCGATTGGGAGCGTCCTGCGCGGCAACTCGAAGATCGGTTGGAGCAACATAAGCCACAACCGCCTGAACGCGATCACTGACTTTGTCGACAGGATCTTTCGCAGTGGAATTGCCTTCGTCAGATGCCGTTCCCAACATTAAAGACAGGTGACCGCCGGCACTCATTCCGAATACACCAATACGATTCGGGTCGATCTGGAATCGCTCCGCATTCAGGCGAATAAAACGCACACTGCGTCGCACGTCCGCAACAGCTTCGGCGATGGAAAACTTTGGACTGCTGCCGTGGCGAACTGCGAAAACCGTAAATCCTTTGTCGGTCAACGGCCTGAAAAGATGCTGAGTCTGTTCCGGTGGAGTCCAGTTGGAATACCAACCGCCGCTCACCATAAACAGCACAGCCGCTCCGTTGGCATCAGTTTCTGGCGTAAACACGTCGCACGTCATTGCCAGCCCAAGCTTATGACCATAAACAACGTCCGGTGAGATCTTCACGTCCTGTGCCATCGATGTATTCGTAAACATCGCCGCACAAACGAGACACGACATCCAATGCTGATTCATCATCGACTCGCCTTTTTCCAGTTTTGTAAACTGCACCCAGAACACTTTCGAATAGCATAACAGGCCGGAAACAGTCGCATAGCTCCACAGTCCGCCGCGTTTCCGAAAGAAGGGCGGCTTTCATTGGTTAATAATCCTTCACTTTGCAAAAACGAACTTTAACCAGCAATTTTGCCAGCTCGTTTTCTAATGCCGGTTTCATGGTTACCATGCGATTGAAATCGGACCTCAGCCAAAGACCTGGAAAGAAAACTATGTTTCACTTCATGAAACTTTCAGCATTGCTGCTGTTAATAGCATTTGCATTCGACAACTGCGCAGCTGCTGCGGAAACAAACTGGCCAGCATTCCGAGGCGAAGATGCTCGAGGCATATCCCAAAACGAGGGACTGCCGACTGTCTGGTCAGCGACTGAAAACGTCGAATGGAAAACGGACCTGGACGGTCGAGGCTGGTCGTCACCGATTGTTTGGGGCAACAAGGTCTTTGTCACAACAGTGGTGAATCAGGGCCAATCCGAAGAACCGCAAAAGGGTCTGTACTTTGGAGGAGATCGTCCCAAGCCGCCGCAGGACATTCATCAGTGGCGAGTGATCTGCCTTGACCTGTTAACCGGCAAGGTTCTCTGGAACAAACTGGTCCATGAAGGTCAGCCTCAGACGGCGATTCACCTGAAAAGCAGCTTTGCGTCAGAAACACCGGTCACTGATGGCGAACGATTGTACGTCTATTTTGGCAACCTGGGAGTCTTCTGCTTCGACTTCGCTGGCGAACAGTTGTGGGAGAAACGTCTTAAGCCGCAAAACATTCGCAACGGCTGGGGCACAGCATCGTCGCCTGTATTGCACGATGGGCGTTTGTACTTGGTAAACGACAACGATGACGATTCTTACCTGCTGGCGCTGGACAGCACGAATGGAAACGAAGTCTGGCGAACAGCTCGTGACGAAAAAAGTAACTGGTCGACGCCTTTCATTTGGAAGAATTCAAGCCGTGTCGAAATCGTCACTCCCGGAACCGGCCAGGTTCGATCTTACGACTTGAACGGCCAACTGCTATGGCATCTACAGGGAATGTCTTCCATCACAATTGCCACGCCCTTTGAACATAACGGACTGCTGTATATTTCGTCCGGCTATGTCGGTGATAAGAAGAGTCGCCCGATATATGCAATCATGCCCGGTGCTGCTGGAGATATCAGTTTACAGAAAGACGAAACATCAAACGCTGCCATTGCCTGGTGCCAGAAAATGGCAGCCCCGTACAACCCATCAACATTGATCTACGACGATCGACTTTGGGTGCTGTACGACTTTGGATTTATCGCATCATACAATCCAACAACGGGTGACCCAATTTGCGAAAAGCAACGGATTCCACAAGGTCGAGCATTCACAACATCACCATGGGGCTACGGCGGGAAGATCTTCTGCCTGAACGAAGACGGCGTTACGTACGTGATCGATTCGGCGGACGAATTTTCGATCCTGCACAAGAACACGCTGGCCGAAGACGACATGGCCATGGCAACGCCTGCAATCGCTGGCGACCGACTGCTCATTCGCACGTCAGCTCGACTTTATTGCATACGCAACACAAAGTAATTGAGTGAACGTAGCTCGGGGTTAAACTTCTTATCGAGCCAAACTGGTTCAGATTAAGTCAACGTTTCATAACGACAACGGAGCAGCTCGGCGGTACGAACGTTCTACGTCTTTCCGCACACCACGCCACCGGGGCAAGGGCGAAGCCCTTATGGGTTTACAACAACGCGGTGCGTCCTAAGCCAACGAACGTGTGCTGCCAAATTCACCACATCTCCAGCTGTCGTTGACCGCGACCAACGAAAAACGTCCTCATAAACCCTGACATAGTCAGCACTTATGAGGACGTCAATTTGTTAGCGGAGAGAGGGGGATTCTAATTCGCCCTTTTCGTAACCTCAGGTCTCTACCCGTGTTATGGCGCTAAGCCTAAGCGGTGCAAGGGTTTGTGGTCTGTCATGAATTGTCAGCATTGGTCATGAATATTCACGAGTGGTCAACCTTTTTGTCACACTGTGACAAACGCCCGAACCTGTCTCAAAGACTCCGGAGTATTTGGAGTTTTAATCATGCCTCAAGTTGCCCCTTGGAAGCAGCTTCGTGCGAATGGTAAACGTGTGGTGATCTATGCTCGCTATAGCAGTCGTTTCCAGCACTCCATTGAAGATCAGGTTCGGGTCTGCCGCGAATGGGCGGAACGTCATGGGTACGATGTGAAGATCGTCTTCACCGACGAAGCCGTCACGGGCAAGAGTTCTCGCCGCAAGGGGCTGAAGAAGCTCCGCAAGGCGATTGAAGCGGATGAAGTCGACATTGTTGTTGTGTTCACGACGAACCGACTGTATCGCAAGATGTATCAGTCACTACAGTTCGTTGAGGAAGAAATCGTTGAAGCAGGAAAACGCTGCGTTTTCGTACAGTCTGGCATCGATACGGCAGACAGCGAAGCATGGAGGCAGCGACTTCAGCTCAATGCCATGATCGACGAATTTCTTGTTCAAGCGATCGGTAAGCACGTCAACGCAGCTCACGAAGGCTTATTGCTTCAGCGTCGAGTCTTCGGGACAGTCTCGTTCGGCTACGCCGGCGAGGAAATAGAAGGGCAAACAACGAAGCTTGGGCGACCGGCCCGACGGCTCATTGTTGATCCAGTGAACTCGATGTGGGTTCAGAAAATTTTCGAATGGCTCGTGAAAGGCGGGCTGTCGATTCGCAAGATCGTGCAGCGGCTAAACCAGATGAATGCACCACTGCCACCGCGTTGCCGTTCAGGGCGGTGGACACGTTTGGCAGTTCGTAAGATTCTGGAGAATCCGCGGTACGTCGGCGACTGGAGTTACGGCAGGACCAAAGCGGTTTGGCTGAACAAGAAGGGCTATCAGACGCAAGTACCTCGTGAGCAACCGCTTCGGGAAGTCATCGTGGAGGAACTTCGGATCATCGACGCGGTCTTATGGGCTGAGGCTCAGGAAAAGCTCGCGAAGTTGGCTGACAATGCTGGGCGTAATGCTACCGACGGTGAGCGAAAGACCAGACCACGGATTCTCAACGGCATGCTAAAGTGCAAAAAGCATGGTCAGCGACTCTACGTCGGTGGACCGCATGGTCACCACATGGTTTGCAAGCAGTGTCGCGAGGCGTCGCAGCCTTACCTGTTTTCGATGCTGCCGAGACAACTGGCACTGAAGTTACTTTGTCAGGAGGTTTCGAAACTTCTTCTCAGCGATGATACGTTTCTGAATGAAGTCATTGAAACGGCAAGGCAGATCATTGAACAATCTCAGCAACCGGACCCAGCACAGTTGCAGGAGCTTCAGCGGCAGAATGAGAAGCTTGGACGACACATCAAGTTCGTTCTGGAATCTCCTGGTGAGACTGAAGATGACTTCGAGGAAAACCGTCGGCAGTTAGCCGAACTTCGATCGCAGCGTGCGACTGTGCAGAAAGAGATCGCACGCTTCGAACAACAGGCCAGTGCTGTCCCGGAGCTTCCGTCGATTGACGAGTTGCGTGAGCATGTTGCGTCGCTCAGCGTGATACTGCAGTCGGCGGCCAGCAGCGACGACGAAGAGTCGCAAGCCGAAGTTATGGACTTGTTGCGACAAATGACTGGTGGTGAGATCGTGGTGAGCCAATGTGGTGAACGGAAGGCTCAACGCGGATGGCTACAATTGGACGTCCATGTTGACGCCGCACAGTCCATCCTTGCCGGCCTTGGATTCAATACGGATTCTGCGCCGACTGGGCTTTCAATCCAGGTGAAGGAAGCATCGCTGGATGAACCCAAGGAGCAAGTTGCATTGCGAATGTACCGGGAGCACATCCCGGTTAAAGATATTGCAACCGCTCTGGGCTGGCATCGAAACCGAGTGACCAAAGTTCTGAGGAAACTCTACGCAGCCGAAGGTTTGGAGTTGCCGGACGGTCGTGCGGCACGCCATCAGCATGGTCCTTCCGAGGATTGCGTCTATGTTCGCCGATCTGAAGAGGCGTTCGCACAATGGAAGGAGGGCAAGTCACTGCGGTCCATTGGAAAGGCGTTAGGTATCTGCGATATCACAGCCATGCACGCAGTGGAGTACTGGTGCCAGCAACACGGCTTGCCGAACCCAACAGTGGAGTCGCGTCGGCAGCAATGGATTGAGGAGGTCGTCGCAGCAGCACGTGAAGGCACTCCGCTGGTTGAGATCGCTCAGCGGCTGAGCAAATCGACGGCAACGATTCGAAATTGGATCCGGGAGTGGTTTTCCAGTCGAGACGAAACCTGTCCGAATCTGCGAAGAATCGCGACGTCTTAAATGTTGCAGTGTCTGATCATCTCAATCATCACCTGATCTGCTTAACGAAACGTGGCCCGGTAAGTTCCCATTGAACTCGCCGGGCCTTATTTATGTCAGAATTTCGCGGCTTCCTCACAGTGCATTTAGCGAATGAGGCTGACGGCTGACTCACAATCGAACCACGAATTTGGAGGGAGATGCTCTGGCAAATATTTTACTCAGTCTTGTGGTACTCGCGCTTGTCGCAGCCACGATATCGCTACTACGAGAGCGTCGGCTTCGGTTGGCGTTGCAAACCATTTTACAGAGACTCATTTCAAAATGGAGGGCTCATGAAAATAGCAAGGACGATGACCGTGGTGGTCATCGCAATGTTGACTCTGGTGGCCACCGGATGTGACGAAAACAAACGACTGGCCGAACAAGCAGAACGCCATGCGGCTCGGCAAGCTGAACAGAACGTTCGAATGGCAGAAATGCAGCGAGAAGTTGCAGCAGGCGCAAGGCAACTGGTGGAAGCCGATGCGAAGGCTCGCGTTGAGATTGTCGAATTGCAGAAAGGCGTCCAGACGGAACGCGTCGACATTGGTCGCCAGCGGGACTTGCTGGAGGCTGATAGGCGCGAAATAGCAGCAGACCGATACTTCGAGCCGTTGGTCGCCGGTGCGATCGCTCAGGTTGGACTGCTGATCGCGTGTGTGCTTCCGCTACTTATTTGTTGGCAACTGTTGACGCAGCCCATCGAACCTACTGATGATGGCACTGTGACGGAATTTCTTCTCCGGGACATGGTTTCCGAGTCCCCGCTGCTGCTGCTGGCAGAACCGCCACGGGCGTCGATCACTGCTCAACCAACTACTGAAGCCCATCCTCCATCCACAAGTAAAGGAGATTCCGAATGTCACACATCGTGACCATCGAAACGCAAATTCGCGACCCGGCCGCTCTAAGGAGTGCCTGTTCACGTCTTGGGCATGCCGAACCCGTGCACCGCACGGCCGATCTGTTTACGTCAAAGGCGACCGGCTACTGCGTTGAACTTCCTGATTGGCGATATCCGATCGTTTGCGACGTGGACGAAGGTCGCGTTCACTTCGACAACTATGAGGGCCGCTGGGGCGATCCGGTTCACCTGGATCGATTGACGCAGGCTTATGCGGTTGAACGTGCCAAGATGGAAGCTCGGCGTAACGGGCACAGCGTGATCGAACAGCCGTTGAATGACGGCTCCATCAAACTGGTCATCGGTGTCGGAGGTGCGGCTTGAATCAGACCATTGAAATTATCGTCAAACCAAACGGTGAGAGCCGTATCGAAACCAAGGGCTTCACCGGTAACGGATGCCAGACGGCAAGTCACTTCGTACGAGCTGCACTGGGCCAGCAAGTCGCTGAGCAACTCAAATCTGAGTTTTACGCTGAGGCACCCGTTGAGCAACAGAAGTACGAATCAAACTAACACCCTGTTCAATAATGAAATCACGAAAGGTGCTTATGACATTGAAAGAACGACTCGGTGAACTCGTTGCGGCGTGCTTTACCGGAGTCTGGATCGAATCTCACGAACATCACGAGGCCATCCGTGAGATCTTGGAATTGTGTCGCCGTGAAGAATGGAAACTGGCCGTTTGGGACGTCGATCAGGGTTTACAGCTCACAGGCGTTGCCACCGGCCACGAAGCGAACGATCCGTTAGCAGCCATTCGTGCGTTGTCTGCGATGGCTGCCGACGAAACGACAATCCTGGTCATTAAGAACCTGCATCGATTCGTCGCTTCCACTGAGGTGATGCAGGCGTTGCAGACGCAGTTACTGTCGGGACGGCATGATCGTCGAATCATTATCGGTTTGTCCCCTGTCGTATCGATCCCATCGGAGCTGGAGAAGCTGTTTGTGGTCGTGGAGCATGAGCTGCCATCGCATGAACAGCTGGAAGAAATCGCCCGCGAAGTGGCGACCGAAGATGGCGAGTTGCCGGCCGAAGATGAGTTCGGCATTGTGCTGGATGCGGCCGCCGGGCTGACGCGACTGGAAGCGGAAAACGCGTTCAGTCTAAGTCTGGTGCGACACGGTCGGCTGACGGCAGAATCCCTTTGGGAACTCAAAACAGGGACATTAAAAAAGTCCGGCCTGCTTAATCTCTACAAGGGTGAAGAAGACTTCTCTTCGCTCGGCGGACTGCAGAGTTTGAAGGCGTTCTGTAAGCGTTCGCTGCTGCGACGCAGTGGTACGACGAATGTGAAAGCGAAGGGCGTCATGTTGCTCGGTGTTCCCGGAACCGGCAAGTCCGCGTTTGCAAAGTGTCTTGGAAGGGAAACCGGGCGACCTACGCTGGTGTTGGATATCGGCGCGTTAATGGGAAGTCTGGTTGGTCAGACGGAATCGAATGTTCGACGGGCTCTCGGAATCGCTGATGCCATGGCCCCCTGCATTCTGTTCGTCGATGAGATCGAGAAAGCTCTTGGGGGAGTCGCTGGTTCTGGGACAAACGACTCCGGCGTGTCGGCTCGGATGTTTGGAACGCTGCTTTCGTGGATGAACGATCACACGTCCGACGTTTACCTCATCGCGACGTGCAACGACATTTCGCGGATGCCGCCCGAACTGTCGCGTGCGGAGCGCTTTGACGGGATCGTCTTTCTGGATCTGCCGCAGCGAGACCAAAAAGATCAGATCTGGTCTCACTATGTTGCAGCCTTCGGGCTCGACATGGATCAAGCGATTCCTGCGGACGAAGACTGGACTGGTGCGGAGATCCGAGCGTGTTGTCGGCTTGCCGCTTTGCTGGACGTACCGCTCACACAGGCTGCTCAGAACGTCGTGCCGGTCGCTGTGACGGCCAGTGAATCGGTGAATAACCTTCGCACCTGGGCGAGCGGGCGATGTCTTGATGCCGAGCAAGGCGGCATCTACCAATCGGTCAAACCGAAATCCTCGTCGCGCCGAAAGGTAACACGCGGACCTTCGATGAATTGATTTTTCCACAAATAGCAACGAAACACATATCGGCCGGAGCACTCTCCGGCTTTTTTCATGCGCACCTCACACCTTGGAGAAACATTTGTCTACATCCATGCTTGAAGAGACAACGTCGTCGGCAGCGGCGACAAACGAATCTGCCGCTCAACTGCGTGCCACAATGACGGCCGCTCGACTCAGTTTTACGTGGTTCGGCGTCCGCAAGTCTTTGACCACGCGTCAGAAAGATCAGGCCGCTGGCTCGTTCGGAGCGGAAGGAAAGTATCTGTCCGCCGGCAAGAAGTTGCTGGATACAACCCACCCGGCTTTTCGTAGCGTGACGGCAATCAAGGGACGTGCCGTCAACTATTGGAAGCAAAATTCGCTTCCCTATCCCGAACCAGGCATCCGGCTGATTCGGCGAGAATCCATTGACGACTTCCATTCTGGCATCGAACACTTCCGGAATGAACTCACAGAGGCAGTGGACGCCCTCGATCAGCATTTTGATGAACTGAAACGGACCGCCGAAGATCGGCTGGGAGAATTGTTCAACCGCGCCGACTACCCAACAACGCTGATTGGATCCTTCGCCGTGGAATGCGATTTTCCGTCTGTGGAGCCGCCTGCCTATCTTCGCCAATTGAATCCGGAATTGTATCAGCAGGAATGCCAGCGGATGCAGCAGCGATTCGATGAAGCAGTGCGTCTGACGGAAGCAGCGTTCACGGAAGAGTTGGCTCAACTTGTGGATCATCTTTCCGAACGACTGAGCGGCGATGTCGATGGCAAACCGAAAGTCTTTCGTGACTCCGTTGTGGAGAACCTGGAAGAGTTCTTTGAACGGTTCCAGCGGCTCAACATTCACTCCAACGAACAACTGGACGATCTTGTCCAGCGAGCTCAGCAACTGATGAATGGAGTTCGCCCTCAACAATTGCGAGAGAGTCATTCGGCGCGGCAACAGATAGCATCGGGGCTTGCTGGTGTGCAGTCGAATCTTGATCAACTGCTGGTTGACAAACCACGCCGCAACATTCTGCGGCGTCCGCGGTGATGGCGATGCAGATCGTCATCGAACCCAACGGTACCGTTCGCTGCGTTTACGGCGAAGAAATCGAACTGACCGCACTCGGCGACGTCCGCATCGCTCGCGGCTCACACGTCGACCCCACTGACGCCGGCTGGACGGCCGACCTTTCACCGGTCAACGGTCCTGTGCTCGGCCCCTTTCGTCAACGCAGCGCAGCATTGAAGGCTGAACTGTGTTGGCTAAATGAACACTGGCTCTAACCACGTTGTTCCAACTCTCTCACATCACCACATTCAACAGGAGCATTCATGATGAACATCTTTCGCGTGCTGGGCAATCGCCTGGCCGCGATGTTTGCCACCCACGTGGCACTGGATTTTGAGAAGCAGTTTCTGTCTCTCCAGTCGGACCGCAAAGCAGAATTGCTGCTGAAGGCCGATGAACTTGAACAGCGAGGATTCGACCGCCTCGCTGTGGAACTCCGCGAACAGGCCGCAAACCTGTCACTTGAAACACCACTGGCAAGTACGAACGCCGTTCTTGGTGAATTCAGCGACGGCCCGACTGCGTCCGTTGTTGTCACCGAACCACGACGAATTGCCAGCGAGACAACGAAGAAAACGACGACACGGAAGACGTCGCGAAAACGCAAGGTTGCGAAACGAAGGTAACACCTTCACCTGAAAGTCTGCCCAGCGCTGTTGCGGGGCGGTTGTGTTTTCACGGCCGTCCATCGTCGGGCGGTCGTTCCCGTTTTCTAACTCGGAGCGAGCAATGACCCAACAGGAACTTGAATTGGCCGTCGCCAAAGCCACCGGTGACGACACAGCGGAAATCCGGCGACACGGCTTCAGTCTGGTCGAACCCGATGATGACAACTTCGATCCCGAACCCGATCTCCGACCTCCCCAAATCATCGACTGGGACGAATACGACCTCCGCCGCAACGTCTCCGTCGTCGAACAACCATGCGGGGCGGCCCGCAGCCGATGCGAGCTGACGCTCGGAAACGCTCCGTTGTCGCTCTGAATTCGATGTTCATGCGAGCGACGGTAACCGTGTCACCTTTAAGCCCTGCCAGCGTGCTTTCGCTGGCCGGGCTTTCTTCTTTTCACATTGGAAATATTCATGAATCAATCACAACTCAACCACGCCGTTGCATCAGCCACCGGCGAAACCCTGACGACGGTCAAGTCTCTTGGCTTCTCAATGATGGAGCCGCGCCACGCTCTTCCCTCAGCGGAATCCGTCATCGCACAACATCGTCGCCGACGCCGGCCTCGGAGGCGACGAAAGCATCGACATGAATCTTCTGCTGCCTAACCAGCCCACAACACGGCGACACGAACTGACCCGCCGCTGGTTTCACACGCGGCGTGGTCGACGTTCGCTACGCATCAGATCATTCAAAAAGAATCACCCACTCAAGTTAAGAAAGCAATTCTAGAATGAAAGTACTCGTCATAAACAACGACGGCGGCGGATTCGCCGACTACATGGAACTCGATGAGAACACGACCGTCGCTCAGCTGTTTCAGAAACAAACCGGTGGTGCCAACTCAGGCGACTATCTGATCCGAGTGAACCGACAACCCTGCGCAGCCGATCAAGTGTTGCTGGACGGTGATCGAATCTCGTTCACGCCCACCAAAATCGAAGGAGCGGAGTCCCATCGCTGCGGTCTGCGCCGGCAGTTGTGCCAATGACCGGCGTCAACAAACAATTGATGCGAATTGCCGTCGCTGTGAAAACTCAACTGACAGAAGACAACCATGTTTCAGTGGCGATGCCATCCGATCAGGTAAAACGCTGTGAACGACTCATCCGGCAATTCAATGTGGCACGCCAACGACGCTGGTTTTCGGCTGCCTCGCGAATTCGTGATCGTCTGCGAGTTGCGTTAGGCGAACTCAAGTGTTCGCTACAAACAGCTAACGATGCGATCGTCGATCACGCAGATGGTCCGGCGGTTTACAACCTCCGTCACATTTACGACGACCTGGTTTCGCTGTTTGACGAGTTCACGGCTGTTCGCGTTGATTTTAAAACGCGGCAGATTTCGGCAACGACCGAGCCCATTGAACTTGAAGAAGTCTATCTGGGACGGTTTGAGATTCAGCTTACCTGGAACGATCTGCGCAACGGTCATCCCCGGAACTATCGCGTCGTGGCACTCGATCCTGTTCCGGCGGCCGCCAACGACAGTGTGACGCATCCCCACGTTCAGGATGAATCGCTTTGTGAAGGCGACGTCCACTTGCCAATCCTGAACGCACTGCGGCAGGGACGGCTCTACGACTTCTTTGTGATCGTGGCCAATTTGCTGCGTACCTACAACTCCGGCAGCCCCTACGTCGCGTTATCCGATTGGCACGGCGTCGAATGTTCCGCCTGTGGATGCACTGCCTGTGAAGATGACATCCGGTCGTGCGAAAAGTGTGAGACCAACCTCTGCAGTGACTGTAGCGAGTTCTGTGAAGACTGTTCCGGATCGTTCTGCAGCGAATGTACATCGTGCTGCGAATGCTGCAGCGAATACCGCTGCGATCGATGCCTGCAACCATGTTCCAACTGCGATTCCGCGACCTGTCGCGGTTGCCTCGAAAACAACGAAAGGTGTTCAGACTGTGATGAAGACGAAGAGAAAAGCGAAGAAGGAGAAGCCAACGATGACACAGCAAACCAGTCCGTGCCTGAGGTTCACTCCCTCAGCATGGGCCAAACTGCTGTTTCTGCGTGACTGTGGTGATACGGAAGTAGGTGGATTCGGTATTGCACCCATCGATGACCTGCTGCTGATCGAAGACATTCAGCTGGTTCGCCAGCGGACTTCCTGGGCACACGTGGAATTCGATGATGAATCGGTGGCCGATCATTTCGATCGCAATGTGGAAGCCGGTCGTCGGCCCGAACAATTCGCGAGAATTTGGATTCATACGCATCCCGGAGACTGCCCGGAACCAAGCCTGACCGACGAAGACACATTTGATCGAGTCTTCGGGCGATCGGAATGGGCGATGATGTTTATTCTGGCACGTGGAGGTGACACCTACGCACGATTGCGTTTCAATGTTGGTCCCGGCGGAGAAGTTTTGGTCCCCGCAACTGTCGACTTTTCCGTCGACTTCTCCGCATCCGAGACAGATCAGTGGGAACAGGAATACGCCGAAAACGTTTTTGCGGAAACCACGGCAGGATCGATTCGAACGGTGGAAAGAATTCCCAACCACTCTGATCCGGAAGATTCGTTTGAGGATTTCGAGCTGTCAGATGGGTGGCAGGAATACATGGAACAGGAACTGGCCTTCGCGGGAGAGCTGCTTTGACAAGTACCCATGCGAACCGCTTCACACGTCAGGATGATCTGGTCCCACGAAACAAGCTCAGTGATTTGACGGTGACCGTCATTGGCGTCGGAGCCATCGGACGACAGGTTGCCCTGCAGCTCGCAGCCATTGGGGCTCCGAAGATCCAATTGATCGATTTTGACGAAGTCGATCTAAGCAACGTCACCACGCAGGGCTATGGCAACGACGACATAGGTCAACCGAAAGTGGCGGCCACTGCTTTAGCGATCGCCTGTCTGGACGATTCGATTCAGGTCCATCAGGTGATCAATCGTTACCGGCCACGAATCGAAATCGGTGAAGCCGTGTTTTGCGGTGTGGATTCCATCTCAGCCCGCACCGCCATCTGGCGATCTGTGCAACACAGTGTTCGATTCTGGATCGATGGACGCATGCTGGGCGAAACGATCCGCATTCTGTCGGTCGGTGACGACACGGGGCGCCAACACTACCCAACGACACTGTTCTTGCAATCCGAAGCACTCGTCGGTCGCTGCACAGCGAAAAGCACCATCTACACGGCAAACGTTGCCGCCGGTCTGATGCTGCATCAGTTCGCTCGCTGGTTGCGTGGACAGGTAATGGACGTCGACGTATCGCTCAATCTGCTCGCCAGCGAACTGTCCGTGACCGCTTAACTCACGAATTAAATGCCAACCACGAAAGGAGTACATGGATTCATTCTTCGGAACGCTGGCATTCCTAAGCGTCATCCACTGGTTTAATCGAGTCGGCAAGACCACCGGTAGCCGTAAAGACTTCAACGTCGGCTTCTCATGAGGCCAACACATGACCGGGACCACTATCACCACCAAAGTTAGAATGCACAAAGTCGGGCTGCCTCCGGGCAGCCCGATCTGGGATTTTCTTTAGCTATCAGGGAAACCGATATGGGTTCATTCAAACGCAACCGGGCGTTTTAGGCTCGCACCTTTCACTGCATGCCAATGAGGTGATGTGAATCTGTTGTGGAACCTGAGCATCTCGTCATGTTCTAGCAGCAACGAGTCTCCTGCTTTTGAATGGGCTGGGAAATCGACGCAGCTTCAATCTGGTCGACGGCATCGATCAAATCTCATTGCGACGTGCGGTCAACATGACGACATCGTGGATTTGCCATCCGCGTTCGGCCGATCAACCCGAAAAGACATCCACGCTGTAACCTTGAAAGGCAACCGTCCGGCAACACGCAGAATATGGTCAACGGCTGAGCGCGTTTGCTCTGTCTGAGGGCCGAGACAGAATGTGCCGATTTCCCTCAGTTATGTGTACTGGCGTGAGTTCTAAACCGGCCAGGAAACGGTCTTGTCAACTTACTCCGGACCGCCAAACCGAGGCGGATTCGAAAAGACTCGTTCGGATTTGAGCAAAGCGTCAGATTTCGTCATCGGAATGACGGCACGCAGGGTTAGTGCTCTCGCGACGAGATGCACTCGGGCGATCAGACTGGAGGAGTTACGGCCCTCCTGGAAGCTGCGTCGGCCGGTCTCACCATCGAAGATCGGCGGACCATACGCTGACTGGGGAGGGCAGCCAAAATTGCGCCAAAGTGGCCGCGGACACGCCCACATGTGCACTTCAGATCGCAGGGGTCGCGTTCTGATTGTCATCACTCCGACGACGAGTTCTCACGACTTCCTTTTCTTTGACTGCATTCAGGCCGCGCCGATTCTGCCTCGACACTACTCGGACGAAAATCAGGTTGAGAAGGCCATTCCGCTTTTAGGCACATACATAGTAAGGGCGACGGTCAAGTGTCGTACTTGCTGAAGGAGGCAACTCAGTCTGACAGGTTTCACGTGTCGATCTGTGTGTGGCGGATATTCCGTTCCTTTGCGACTGGCAGAACTATTTCAAGCTTACCAAGTGGCCGGAAATGAACGAGTGGATCGAGGAGGACGAGAATCGAACCTGGGATGCGACGCTGCGAACAATGAGTTACTTCGACACGCTCAATTTGTGCGATCGCATCAAGTGCCCGACAATCATGGGGGTCGGACTGCAGGACCAGATTTGTCCGCCAACCACCAGCTTCGCTGCTTTCAATCGCATACCAGGACGCAAACTGCATCGGATCTACGTCGACCGCGGCCACGGAATGGACGATGAACACTGGCTCTGGGTCTGGAATCAAATCGCGTCAGAATTCGATACCGCTACAAAGCCGTAGCGACCACACTTGTGGCATCGACACCCACAGATGGGCAAAGGAGTTTTCTTCGGAATATCGGACATGCTGCCGTCTGAACGGTGCCGCCGCCTTTGCCGACAATGACCGTTCGCCGACTGAGTTCTACGAATCCGCCATCAGACGCTGTTGTGAACCGAGATCCAGCGAACGCGATAGCGTGAGACGGTGGTCAACGCGGGGCCTTCCAGGAGAAGTGCAGAGGAATATCGGGCCATGGCTCCTGGTAAAACATTTTCGGATCCGGCAGCGGTTTTTCATAGAAAATGAAGTCAGCAAAGTCAGCGAGCGCCTTCCAATCCTGCACGCCCTGGTCATGACCGCCCTCGCGGTACCACTGGCCTGCCCGTCGAGCACTTCGGTCTCAGATAGGATTTCAGCGTCGATCGTATCGGTTAAGGGGAGCGGCGGCGCGTGTCCAAACTGATAGTGGAGCACCATGGCCTTCATCTCCGCCTGCCGGCGCACCCAATCCTCGCGGGTCTTCACTGCCGTGCCGTCGAGGAAGACGAAGGGGTTGGGCAACTCCGTGACTTCCGGCAGTTCGTCCACCGAAGGAAAGGTCAGTTGGGGATCACCCGATCTAACCTCACCCGATTCCACCTGCGCGATGGCGAAAGCGGGAAAGAGCAAGATCGCGTTGGCGATCAGAAATCTGAAAACCATGAATTGGTTCCTGGGTTAGGGAAGGAGTCGCTCAAGAAGTTTCTGGGTCGCACGCACACCCTCCACGGGAGGCAGCTCTTTGCCCTCGTATTCGATGGAGACGATGCCGGTGAATCCGGAATCTACAACCGTCTTCATGAGACGAACATAGTCGAAGCCAACTTCATTACCATCCTGGTCAAAGTCATGACTCTTGGCCGAGACCCCATCACTCCAAGGCATCATTGCCTCGGTGCCGCCATAAGGATCGTCATTTTTCATCTTCCCGAAATCCGGCATGAGGCGACAAGCGGGGTGGTTCATCTCCCTAGCGAGATCGGCAAGAAACGATCCCTTCTTCGCCCAATTTGAAGCTCCCGGTTCAATGACGATGATGATGCCCTTTGTTTGCGCGTAATCCACCAGTGGCTTGAGAGCTTCGATCGAGTGACTCATGGACACGTCTCGTTCTAAATCGGGTGCCTTCAGAAAGACTCGCACGAACTTCGCTCCCAGAAGAACTGCGTTGTCGACAGCACCATAGAAGTTCTTCGCTTCCGCTTTTCGTTTCATGACTGAGTCCTGATTGGCCTTCACCGCGCCTGCCATCAGGAGAAAGATGTTCGATCCGGCTTCATCCGCTCGCTTTTTCAATTCCATGTAGAACTTTGGATCATTCTTCCTGTCCTTCGGAAATCCGCCGTCCCAAACATCAATGTCGACGATGCCAAAGGTGTCCCTCGCAAAAGCCGGGTAGTCAAACGCGTGCAGGGAGCCGTCTCGAAACAACTGCCGCAGCGAGTACATGGAGAGACCGATCCGGTAACTCTCCTTTTCGTAATCGGCTCCGGTCAGGCTTTTCACGACGGAGCGTTGCCAGGCTTCGAGCTCTAACTTCATTGACCGCACCATCTCCGGATGGCTTGCGGCGATATCCATCGTTTCTCTCCGGTCCTTCTTAAAATCGTAGAGCGAGAAATATTTTGCCTTCTTCTCCAGCACCAGCTTGTATCGATTGCCGATCCATGCGGCCGGACCAGTGAACGACTGCTCGGCGACAGGATGCTTGAAATTGATGAACTCATCTCGCTTGTAGTCGCCGTTCGCTGCTTCCTGTCTTGCCATTTGCCGGGTCGTCATTGTGATCATTTCGCACGACTTCCGATCGGCGATCCACGGTTCGAAGTCGCCTTCTCGCTTGTGCTTGTAAGTCCAGGCCCCAATCGGCTGAGCCCGCTCAGCCATCTTTCCGTCCACGATTAGCCTCTTTAGACTAACGCCATCCAGGGGCCGCTCCGGGTCGGGATGCTCAAGCCCGAGCAAATCGAGAATTGTCGGCATGATGTCTGAAGTTACAGCAGCGACGTCACTCGCTCTCGGTGAGTCAATGACTTCGGGCCATTCAATAATCCCGGGCACTCGCAGTCCTCCTTCGGTGACACTGCCTTTTCGCCCGCGCAATTCACCATTGAACAGATCCTTCAATTGCTCCTCGGGAATACCTTCATGGGTGATCCCATTGTCGGAGTTGAACCAGATCAGCGTGTTCTTTCGCTCGTCTAGTTTGCTTAGCCCATCTCGGAACGACCCAACCGCCCGGTCCATCGCGGTGATCTCCGCAAAGCGGTGGCTGATAGGTGCCCCCAGTTTTTCGTAAAGAGCGACATCGTCTTGCAGTCCCTGGTAGGGGTCGTGCGGTGAGCCGAACCAGATGACGATAAAGAATGGTTGATCCTCCGCGTGAACTTTGCGGGCAAACTTCAGTGCCTCGTCAACCACCACCGCGGATCCCTCTCCATCGATTCGTTCCGGAGCTTCGCCGTTGCGGCTCAACGCGGGATTCAATTCGAAAAAGTTGTCGTGCGAAAGCGATTCGTCAAATCCCAGACTGTTGGGCGAAAGTTGCGATCCTTTCTTGACCGCACCAACGTGCCATTTCCCAAAGTGCGCCGTTCGATAGCCCGCGTCTTTGAGAACCTGAGCGATCGTCACCTCTTCGGGTCGGATGGACCAGTTCCATGAGAACGCTCCAGAGCGATTCGCATGACGCCCAGTCATAACGCTGGCGCGTGTCGGAGTGCATACAGGAGAGGCTGCGTAGAAACGATTCAATCGAAGACCGGTGCCCGCCATTTCATCAAGTATCGGTGTCTTCAAATGAGGGTGACCGTTGTATCCCGTTTCCCCCCATCCCTGATCATCGGACATGATCAGGACGATATTGGGCCTTCGCGACTCAGCAGCAGACGCGGACGCCAGCAGGGACATTAATAGAAGCGGAATGAGCGGTTTTCTCATGAGACAGCCAGTATGTTTGATTGCGCCGAGTCTTCAGCAATTTACGAAATGATATAGCGTAACTTGCCGACAGCATGATTGCCGTCTAGCAACTTATTCTCTACTCAACTAGTTCAATCCGGTCCCAGTACGCGGCCTCGAAGGCCCAGTCACTGGCTCGGTTTTCCAGTTCAATATTGACGGTTTCTCCGGCGTGCTTCGTTAGATCAAAGCGAAACTCTTGCCACGAGGATCCTTCGATGGATTTTTTCAGAGCTTCGTCACCATTGATCCGTACGATCAGTATCCAGTCTCCTTTCGCGTGATTGTTGACTGCGAAACGGAGTGCGGTTTTCTTACCGGTGGGTATTTCAACACGGCGAGATAAAACGCAGGGAGCGTTCGGGCTTAGAGGGTGCGTTAGCAGCACATTGCTGCGACCAGCCCATTCCTTGTGCAAACCCGGTTTCATCCCTGGTCCGCCCCAGTCTTTGACCTTCCATCCTGGAGCGAACTTTTCGACATCCGCCGGCAAGCGGTCGTTGCTGGCACTTGAAACCTTGCTGGGCTTGGCAACCCGTGCTCCCGGTGCGGGCTTTGAAGTCGCGGTTTTGGGATAGGGCATCTTGGCATCGACTTCGTCACGCCAGTCGTGGAGCATCTTCTTCAGCTTTTGGGCGATCTCTGGTTGTGACTTCGCGAGGTCGTTACGTTCGCCGATGTCATTTTCCAGATCGAAGAGTTGGACTGTTCCGTTCTCGTAGTATTCGATCAGTTTGTGTCGCCCCAAACGTATTGCGCCGTTGGGGCTTTGGAAACCGTGATTGCTGTAGTGGGGAAAGTGCCAATAGATCGGTCCGCGATCGTAGTCTTCAGCTGCCAGAGCAGGGACAAAGCTTCGGCCGTCGACGTGCTGATCGGGTAACGCCGGGAGGTCCAACATTTCGAGCAGGGTTGGGTAATAATCCGTGCCGGTGACGACCGCTTGTGAAGTGGAATTGGGTTGAGTCTTGCCAGGCCAATGCACGATCAACGGCACTCGAATTCCGCCTTCGTAGTTCCAACCTTTGGCACCGCGAAGTGGCAGATTGGAGCTTGCGAATCGCGAATTCAGTGACTCGCGAGGATGTTGGATTCCGCGATATTGGTTCGACGCCGCCATGCCTCCGTTGTCGGCCGTGAAAATAATGATGGTGTTCTCTTCCAGCCCAAGTTCTTTTAGCTTCGCGCGGATTCGACCGAGGCTTTCATCCGTCGCCTCAACCATCCCCGCAAACTCGACGTTGTCCTGCTTTTGCTTCACCCACCACACACGCTCACTCTGGTGCGATGCGCTGCTATCGTTTTCTTCGAGGGCTTTGAGTTTGTCGCCAGAGATCGCGGGTCCATCGGGGTTAGGCTCGAGAATGAAATCCGGGCCTTCCTGATGTGACATTGACGCGAGTTTCTTTTCGTACTTCTGAACCAGATCCTTGCGGCCTTGAATCGGATCGTGAACGGAAAAGTGTTCAAGGTGCACAAAGAACGGTTTGTCATTGTTTCGCTCAATGAATTCAATGGCGGCATCCGTCAGTTTATCCGTGTAGTAATCGCCCTCTTTGGCGGGCAGTGTTTCGTTATACTCGGCGCCGAAGGGATGATAATAGGACCGGACCCAGCCTGTGATCGCTTCATCGAACCCGTAAGTCTTCGGGTCTTTGTTCAGATGGGCCTTACCGTAGTTCGCGGTGGCGTAACCATGCTTGTGCAATGTCTCCGCCAGCGTCTGCTCTTCATCGGGCAGAGCAGTCAGCTTCTCGCCGTGGTGCAGCTTCTCATATTCCCTTTCTGGGCGCCCCGCCAGCCATTCCGTCAAATTCGTGCGTGCCGGATATTTCCCCGTGAGAATACTTGCACGACTCGGCGAGCAGACGTGGCATGTCGAGTAGGCATTGTCGAAAAGCATGCCCTCTTTTGCCAACTGATCGATCGCCGGAGTTTCATAGAACTGGCTGCCGTAGCAACCCACGTCCCGCCCGCCAAGATCGTCGACAAGAAAGAAGATCACATTGGGCTTTGCCTGCGCGTGCAGTTCAACGCAGGCCATTAGCGATAGCGTGGCACACAGCGCAAGGATCTGGACGGTTTGTCGGATTCTCATCGTTTGTTTCGCTCCGGAAGATGCATCTTCAGTTTCTCGATTGTGGATTTGTATTGCGAAAGAGAGACCAGGTTCTTCCACTCGTTCGGGTCTTTGGTGTGGTCATACAACTCTTCCCCGCCATCCGCATATCGGATGTAGCGCCAGCGCTGCGTCTGGACGGCGTGGTTGCCCGAGCCGTAGGTCATCACGACTGGGCGTTGCCACTGCTGGCTTGGATTCTTCAAAAGGGGTTTGAGACTTTGGCCGTCCAACCCATCCTTTTCTGGCAAGCCGCATAAATCAACGAGCGTGGGATAGAGGTCGATCAAGCTGACCGGCCGATGGCAGAGCTGCGCTGGGGTTCTACCGTCGAGGGTTCTACCCTCGGGAACTGAAATGATGAGAGGCGTTCGCGTTGAAACATTCCACAAGGCATGCTTGCGCCAATGTTCTTTTTCGCCCAGATGCCAACCGTGGTCGCCCCACAAGACAATGATCGTGTTCTCTGCATGTTCACTCTTCTCCAGGGCTTCTAACACTCTTCCGATCTGGGCATCGGCGAAGCTGATCGTGGCGAGATAGGCTTGAACCGCTTGCCGCCATTGGTTGTTCGCGATCACGTTCGCATGATCCCCATCCGGCTTCACCGCAAAGTTCCTCTCACCGGAAGGATCGAAGACTTCCCGCGCCAGCTTTTGATCGAAGGGGGGCACGTCGTCAAGGTCGCCTTTCTTGACGACGGGCAGTTCAATTCTATCGATGGGATGCAGGTCGAAATACTTTTGCGGCACTTCCCAGGTTAGATGCGGCTTTGTCAGTCCATAGGCCAGGAAAAAGGGCTTTTCTTGAGGCTTCGCTAATTCGGCAATGATCCAGCCGGCATTTTTGCCGTCAAACATCTCATCATCGCTGCATGCAAGTGGGCCCCAGGGAACCCACGCAGACTTCGGTAGACTGCTGTCGCGTTTGATTCGCTGAGGCTTTTTGGAGTTCGCTGGTCTGAAGTAGCCATCCCAGGAGTCTTGATCATAGGGGTTACTTCCATGGAAGATCTTTCCGGCACCTCGTGCCGAGTATCCTGATGCACGAAAGTGCTGCATCAAGGTGACCGCGCGGGGAAGTTTATCTCGAAGCTTTTCTCCGTTGCCGTAGACGCCGGAATTCGATGGAGCGATGCTCGTCAGCAAGCTGATGCGGGACGGATTGCACAAAGGCGCCGAACAATACGCCCTGGTGAAGGAAACCCCACGCTTTGCAAGACGGTCGATGTTTGGTGTCTTTGCTTGCGGATGGCCACCAAGATGTCCGACCCAGTCACGCAAATCATCCACTGCAATGAACAGCACATTGGGCGGGTCGTTCGCAGACGCCGGCTGAATGAACACTCCAAGAGTAAGCAACAAGATTACCGTTCTAGCGAGACTTCTCATCGACGCTCCATCCCTTCGTGCTGATCTTTCCGTAGTATGGATAATAGTCCCAATCGACAGCTCCGCCGACGACACGGGGATCACGCGTCTTCCTGAGATGACCGAAGAGTCGCCCGCGAAGCGACGCCTGCGTCTCTGCCATCGCGGCCGATCCAGCTACGTTCACCATTTGATGCGGGTCGCTGGTGAGATCATAGAGCTCCTCGGCGGGTCGCATTCCGAATGCCAGCTCAGCAAGACGAGCGACTCCGTGTTCGTTGCGATGTTCCATCATGAATGTCTTTGTCGGCGACGTGTCGATCTCGCCAAACGGAATCGATCGCGCACACACTGCTGGATCCGGTGAACCCGACGGCCAGCGTGTTGGTTCGAAGTTGTGAATGTAGAGGTAGTCCTTCGTCCGGATCGCCCGACATGGATATCCTTTGCCGCCCTTGCGGCAACCGTCGTGACGTTCCATGGCGATGAAGGCAGCGTCGCGTTCAAGTGCGAGCTGCCTTCCGAAAGTGTCCATCAGGCTGCGGCCAGTCATTGCCGATGGCGGCTCCAGATCGGCCACTTCCAGAAAGGTCGGAGCCAGGTCGCTGAGATTGACGAAGGACGTCACGACTTGGCCGGACTTTCGGATTCCCTTTGGCCAGCGGATCGCCAGCGGCACGTGTGAACCGGCGTCGTAGAGGCTCGCCTTCGCTCGTGGAAACGGCATGCCGTGATCGCTGGTGACGACGATGATCGTGTTATCCAGCTCGCCGAGTTCTTCAATCGCCGCGATCGCGCGTGCAACCATCCCGTCGAAATGTTCGACCTCCACGAGGTAATCCAGGATGTCATTGCGCACGATGTCGTTGTCGGGAAAGATCGGCGGTACGACAGCTTTCGCGGGATCCTTGCCAGTCAATTTCCCCGCTCCGAGCTGATAACTGCGATGTGGTTCGGATGTTCCCAGCCAGAAACAGAATGGTTGGTCCTCGGGAATCTGCTTGAGAAAGTCCTGGAAGTTTCCCGCATAGTCCGTGGCTCTGATACTCTTGAACGGCGGCTTCAGGTTTTGTCGATTGAATGGCTCGCCCGCGGGATTGGCCGTCCGACCGCCTGGCTCAAGTCGGCCGGGACTCCATCCCTTGCCCGTGTAACCGACGGAGTATCCAGCCTCTGCCAACAACTCTGAATAGGTCGCGAACTTCGCTGGCAGTGTGCTGTGAATATTCCCGGCTTCTTCCAAACGCCAGATGTGTTGGCCCGTGAGAATCGCTGATCGCGAAGGCCCGCATGTCGGCGCGTCACAAAAGGCGTGAGTGAACCGCAGCCCTTCACGAGCAATCCGATCAAATGCGGGCGTCTTCACCACCGGATCACCATTGGCGCCGGTGTGAGCGTAACTTTGATCGTCTGAAATACAGAACAGAATGTTCGGACGAGTCTCAGCCGAGAACGTGTCTGAACCGAGCATACAGAAAGCGGCTATCGCGACGAGAGTCTGATTCATGCGGTTCTCAACTGTGTTGATCTTCATTTTGCAGCCTCAGCTGCAATCTTCTTCTTGCGGGGTTTCTTGTCGTCGACGTTCTCTTTGAGTTGCGAAGCACTCACGGCGCGCGACGGGCAGCCGTCTGTGGGAACGTCTACATTCGCAGTCCACAGGATCGCGTTCAGAACAACCTTGCGGAAACTCTCGTTCTGCCAACTGGAATGATTGTGTGCTCCCGTGAATCCAAAACCACGTCCGCCGGTTGGACGTTCATAGGCCCAGGCGACATGTTGCTTTTCTGCATTCGCGATGGCCTTGCGAACAGCCGGATTGCCACTGCGTTCTCCATCGGGACGTCGAAGCGTTTCCGCTGGAGGAAGGTCCGTAAGAATCGGCGTCACGCCTTTCATGTCCGGGACGAAACGCATGTGGTAGTACCATTCGTCGTCGACGCTAAACGCCTTCACACCATTAGTGATTGGGTGATCGGGAAAGTCGTCGAAGTTTGGTTTCCAGTGTGGATTGACTGACCAGTCGAGGTCGCAGAAGCCGCCCATCCATTGCAGAAACCTGCCGCCAGCTTTGCCCTTCTCGGCTTCCGTCGCCCAGTGAATCATCACGACGCCGGTACCTGATTTCATGAGCTTGTCGAATTCGTCAAGATGAGCATTCAGCACATGCCCTCGGTGCCCTGTGCTGAAAATCACGATCGTCGCAGCATCCTGCAAAACTGATTTATCTTTGGGATATCCGTAGTCGGGCAAAACAACGGCCTCAACACCCAGCCCCGAAGCATTGAGTGCATCCGCCAGAATCATATTGCCCGCACGATGCTCATGCTTCATCGGACCATGGCTGGGCTTGCCCGAGATAAAGACGATCTTCGACATGTCCGCGGCGTCAACGGGAGTGGCCACAAAGGCAAAAACGATCGCACAGACAAACATCGTTTTCATGTTGTTTCCTACGAGATGTTATTCATACGTCGTTAAAAATCGGCGGCATAATGGCCAATGCAGAAAATACACGGCTACTACCTATTCCGCCTCCAGTTTCAGTCAATAACCGCCAGGATTGTGACCATTTTGTACAGTAACGGGACGTCAGAATAGGCAAAGGCGTCGACCATTTAGCGACTGAGAGAACCCCGGATGACCGCCCTCAGAACGGCCCCGATTGAACAGAAACTCGTTCCCTAACTCCGTTCGGCAAGCTTGGGAACGAGTCTGTGATTTGCCGAGTTTAATCTCGACCTTCAGGTTCCTCCTGATGGAAAAACTTCATTCGAAGGTCAACAAGCCGTTTTTTGGCATCTTCTTTAGACAGCTTACCAGCTTCGACAGCGGCTTCGGTCTGCTTTGCAAGCTCCATAGTAACCCTGTTTCTTTTCTGCCCTTTCTTGGTCACGATCGTCATCGCCGTGTTCTTCGAACATCTCGCGCCGCACTGCCTGCCGCTGGTGCAGAAATAGTGAGTCTCAAGTGGAATTCTCCAGAATATTGTGTCTGGAATCCGTCGCGGCCGTACTTGGTATCAGGAGATCGTTAGATGGATGAAATGCCCCTGATTCAGCAGTACCTGCAGCTTCGCAGCGAATTCATGGGCTATCTGTATGCGATGACTCGTGACGCTGAACTGGCTGAAGAGATTTATCAGAACGCTGCGGTTGTGGTGATCGAGAAGGCGGAACAGCCAGAAACCATCCGCGACTTCCGCGCGTGGGCAAAAGAGGTGGTTCGCCGACAGGCGCTTCACGCGATTCGTGCGAAGGCGACTACGGCACGACATGGTCGAGCGATGTCCCCCGAACTTCTGGAAGCTGTGTCCAACGTGTTTACTCAGGACGAATCCGCAGGCTCGATTGTTCCCGATGAAGCCGGAGCGCTGCGCCAATGCCTTGATGGATTACCGGCAGACAAACGCGAACTGGTCGCCATGCGCTACGAACGCGATTCCAGATTTGACCAAATCGCGGTGCACACGGGTTCAACTGCCGCCGCTGCTCAGCGGGCTCTCAGTCGGATCAGGAGAATGCTGCATGAATGCATTGAACGACGCATGCAGCTGGCGGAGGAAGCGTCATGAACGGCGAACCAGTGAATCCAAATCACATTGAGAACCTCATCGTCGGGCATTTCGACGGCAGCCTGACCGAAGAACAGGAATCGGTCCTTGCTGAAGCGTTGGCCACATCCGCAGAGGCGAAACAGATTTTTCTTTCGCACATGCGGATGGAGGGGCGGCTGCATTCTTTGGGGCGTGACGGCTTTCTTCGCGAGCCCGTCGAGGAAGCTGCTCTGGCGGCTGAACGGCTCGCACCGCAGCCAGTCGATGACGCCGTTCGGAGTGCTAAAAGCCAGCGTTTGCGTCTGGTCGCGGCGTCAACATCACTGGCTGTTTGCACCTTCGTGATCCTGCTTCTGACGACGGGCGTTCTTTGGTCTGCCACCGTGAGCGCCAACAGCGTGTTGAAAGAAGCAAAACAGGCAGCCGCACAACTGGTTGACCGCGCGTACCGTCTGACACTGACTGATTCAGATGAAAAAAGTACTCGGCGACCGCGTGAGTATGCCATCACCGCTCGTGGCGGGGGGCGATTTGTCATTCAGCCTAGAGACGGCGGCTATGTCATGGGGAGTGATGGAACGGACTATTGGATCGCCAGACCGCAGGGGCCGGTATGGGTGACAAGTGATTTTCGATCCCTTGTTCCAGAACTTCAACGAAAGATTCCAGACAGGCATCTGCTGAACCTGGTTGATTCTCCCGACGAACCCCTGCTGATGGACATGTCTGCTTTGCTGGCACACATCGAACGTCGATTTGACATCGAGCTTGTTGATTCGGACAACGACGCGGAACACCACGTTACAGCGACGCTGCAAAAGGGACGACGCAACCGACCGACGGCGATCGATTTCTGGGCAGACGCTGACAGCGGAGTTGTACTTCGTGCAGAAATCGAGTGGTCAAGAGATCGGCATATGCAATTCGAACTTGTCGAATCAGCGATGTTGTCCGACGGGTGGTATCACTATTCAGAACACGCACCCGGCAGAGAAGTCGAGCGATTGGATGCCCTGAGTTCTCGATGAATGTCGACCAGACAATAAGCGTCATAGATAGCGGCAAGACGAAGTAAATCGCTACCCCTTATGTGCCCTGGAAGAACGTGTGGCGAATCTGCCTGAGTTGGCTGTTCTCCCGTTGTTTGAAAAGCAGTGAAAAACAGTGTCTGATTTCTGCTGATTGCGTACCTGGTACGTAACCAAACATAATTCCTCCACGTCCATATCCTAAGGTCTGATCTTGTCAAAAACACATTCTGTCCGCTTTGTCGGTCTCGCGATCGCGGTTTTTCTTGTGATTTCAACCGTGAACGCAAACGATGCAATCAAAAAGAAGATTCTGGACCTCTATCCACAAGCAGACACGAACGGGGATGGCATCCTTTCCGACGCCGAAGAGGCAGCCGTGAGTCGCCAGGCTCTGAAGAGACATCCCGAAGCCGACAAGGATGGAGACGGTGTTCTTTCCGATGCGGAAAAGCAGGCTCTGATTCGTATGGCCGCCAACAGATCGAAGCAGAAGCAGACCAGCCCAGCAACGGACAAGTCGAAGAAGGAACCAAGTTTTGCCAATGTTAAATATGGCAAACACGAGCGGCAGGTTTTCGATATCTGGCTGGCCGACCCAAACAAACCGACTCCATTGGCAATCTACATTCATGGCGGAGGATTCAAGAACGGCAGCAAAGAGAATCTGAAGCCAATCGAGCTTTCTCAACTGCTAAGCGCCGGGATATCGGTTGCCGCCATCAATTACCGTTACGTCAGTATTGCCCCGTTGCCCGCGGCCCATCACGACGCAAGGCGGGCTTTGCAATTCATGCGTTCCAAAGCCGACGAATGGAACATCGACAAGAATAAAGTAGCAGCATTCGGTGGTTCAGCTGGCGCTCAAATCTGCATGTGGCTGGCCTTCACCGACGAGATGTCGCAGCCCGACAGTTCTGATCCCATCGAGCGGGAATCAACTCGGCTGACCTGCGTTGCAACGGCGGGTGGGCAGACATCGAACGGTGTCGAATTCTGGAGAAAGACGATCGGTCCTCTGCTCGGAGAGAATCGAAAGATCGAATCCCTCCTCAAGCCACTCGGAAAAGAAAAAGATCCCGAAAAGGTGCGAGTCGCCACGTGGGGTGCAAAGACGCTGGAGCAAGCAAACGAAATCGCAGCTCGCCATTCCGCCTTAGACATCGTATCTGCCGACGATCCCCCGATCTTCATGAGCTACGGAATGTCGCCAACTGCCGAACTCCCCAGCGACCGCAAGAAACTTCGAGGCTGGCTTATTCATCATGTGAACCTTGGCATCGCTCTCAAAGAAAAAACGGATGCTCTCAACCTTGAGGCTCACCTGATGTACCCAGGAGCCAATCCCAGCTACAAATCGTTGGTTGAATTCTTCGTGGATAAGTTGCTTGAGGAGTAATGAGGGCATGGCCCTCAACCCGATTCGAGCTAACGCTCGGAAACACTCCCGCTGGTCGTTCCCAAAAGAGGTCGCCAGCTTGCAGAACATTTGTTTGAAAGACTCTGGGATGGATCTGCGGTTCATGTGCACAAACAATAGCATCTGCGTTGTCGTCGTGCTCGCCATCTTTTGTGTACATTGCGAAACAATCGCCGCAGAAACCGTTACGTTCGAACCTCACACGTTCACCATTCCTGATGGCTATGAACTGAAACGCGTCGCCGCGCCGCCTTTGGTACAGCGGCCCATTCATATGCGCTTCGACGATCAGGGCGTCCTGTACGTCACCGACAGTTCCGGCAATACGGATAAGGCGCCGGTTCAACTCAAGGACCCACAGCATCGAGTGTTACGGTTGGTCGATCGCGACGGTGACGGAGTCTTTGATGAGTCGACGGTGTTCGCCGACAAACTGCCGTTCCCTGAGGGCATTCTTGTTCATGAAGGTGCTGTCTATGTCGGAGCACCTCCGTACATTTGGAAACTGCGCGACACGAACGCCGACCATGTGGCGGACGAACGAACCGTTTGGTTCGATGGCGGTTCGATCGAAGGGTGCGGCAACGACATGCACGGTCCCTATCGTGGACCGGACGGTTTCTTTTACTGGTGTAAAGGTGCGTTCGCTCCACAGGAACATGAGCTGAGCAATGGTAGAACGCTGAAATCGAGTGCAGCCCATATCTATCGCGCTCGGCCTGACGGCAGCCAACTGGAAATGGTCATCACAGGCGGGATGAACAATCCCGTTGGTTTGGCATTCAGCGAAACTGGCGAGCGATTTCTCAGCGGCACTTTCTTCGATCTTTCCAAACCCGGAAGACGTGATGGAATTCTGCATGCGGTGTACGGCGGAACCTACGGCCGGAGAAATCCGCGAGTGCTCACTCCGCATCCCAACACTGGAGGTTTGCTGCCGGTACTGGCCCAACTCGGCCCCGCTGCCCCCTCGGGGATGGTGATGCCGCGACATGGCGCGTCAGGTTTGACAGGAAACCTGGTTCTCACGGAGTTCAACACTCGCCGTGTGTCGAGGCACCGACTGGCCAAATCCGGATCGTCCCATGCCGCAAAAACGAGCGTCTTGCTCGAAAGCGCTCAAACCGATTTTCATCCGACCGATGTGATCGAAGACGCCGATGGCAGCCTGCTGGTTGCTGACACGGGCAGTTGGTACATGATCTGTTGCCCAACTTCGAAGATTGCCAAGCCAGATGTTCTGGGCGCCATCTATCGGATTCGAAAGAAAGGGGCGGATCCCGTTGCGGACCCCCGCGGTCTCAAGCTGGATTGGGATCAGCCTCAAGCCAGTTGGCTCTCTGATGAGCGACCCGCCGTCGTCAAACGCGCTATCGACGCACTGGCCACGCCAAACAACATCGAAGCTCTGCTCACTGCCAGCGCTCGAATCCCGATGGTCTGGGCGTTGCATCGAATCCCGGGGCAGCGAGCGCGTACTGCGGTTCGAGAGTTATTGAGTGCTGAAGACTCCGACGTTCGCGCGGCGGCGATCCACAGCGTGGCATTGTGGCGAGATCGAGACGCGTTGAAGCCGCTCATAAAATTGCTTTCGAACGATGCCCCGCAACTACGTCGCCTGGCTGCGATGGCCCTCGGCAGAATTGGGGAGAGCGAAGCTGTCAAACCTCTGTTGCAGACTTCTTCTACCGACCCATTCCTTAATCATGCCATCGCTTATGCACTCTATGAAATTGGGGATGTGCGAAGACTGCCCGAAAGCCATCCGCTGGGCAAACAAGTACACCTCATGCGGAAGGCCGACGAACGAAATGTTCGGGCAGATGCCTATCCGGAGATTCTGCCCGCGAGATGGAAAAAGCCGCATCAAGAACAGCTCACCCAGCAGGAAAGGCGTCTCGATGCACTTGCCGCGTTCCTGCCGAACGGCGACGCGGCACGCGGAGAGAAATTGTTCAACAATCGAGACAAGTCGAAGTGCATCACCTGTCATCTTAAGGGGGAGAAAGGCGTTCGATTGGGCCCCGATCTGACGTGGATTGGCGCGATTCGAAGCGAGCGGGACCTGCTGGAAGCGATTGTTTTTCCCAGCGCGTCGATTGCTCGCTACCACGAGGTCGTAAGTGTCGCGACGAAGAGTGGAAAGGTGATATCCGGACTACTGGTGAAGGAAACAGTCGACAAGATGTTTCTCTCGTCGGCAGAAAGCGTCGTCAAGCCAGTCGCGTTTCAAGACATCGACAGCGCTCGGTATTCGAACGTTTCTTTGATGCCTGAAGGGATGGACAAATTATTGAAACCAGAAGAGATCGCCGATCTTGTGGCGTATCTGAAGAATTCGAAACCACCGGCAGGAGGCTTGTAGGTTGACGAGGCAACTTCATCCAAACGCACAGCCAGTAGGGCCGGTTCCCACCGGCCAACGTTTCTAAAACGGATCCGACCCAACAGGAAAGGCATTCAATGACTCGTCAACAAGACCAGAATGAACCCAACGATCGCAGCGAAGGTTTGCACCGCCGCGAAGTGATCAAAGGGGCGGCCGCTGCCGGACTGATTGCTGCCACAGGAACGCACGCTCTTGTGCACGCGACTGAGAGCAAAGCGGCCCGAAGCGATTTGATCAAGCGTGAGAACGCTAGGCCCGGCACGCGCGACTGGTTACTCACCAAGACGCGGCAAACCCCAGGCAAGATCAATCCCAACCTGGCAAACGGGCGTTGCCCTTGGATCGAGGGCTACTGTTCCGCTAACAGCGTGCGGGCTGGGGAGAAGCTGCAGGTGATGGTGAGCACGAATCCGGTTTCGGATTTCAAATTGGAGATCTTTCGCACGGGTTACTACAACGGCGATGGTGCCCGGCTAGTTAGAACTTTCGACTCGCTCAAAGGCACCACACAGCCAGACCCGCCCGTCGGCGAAAACTATGTGCGCGAATGCCAATGGGAACCTTCCGTCGAATTTGAAATCCCCAAGGACTGGCTGAGCGGTGTGTACCTTGGAAAACTGACCGCCAGGAAAAGTGGAGTCCAAAGCTACGTCATCTTCGTTGTCCGCGACGATCGCCCCTGTGATCTGCTGTTTCAAACCAGCGACCTGACCTGGTCCGCTTACAACCGCTGGCCCGCCGACTACTCGATCTACACAACGCATCCAGGGTTCTCCAGCACCGGCGTTCCCAGCGGGACGGTCAGTTTTGATCGGCCTTATGGCTTGTTCACGCATCCCGTCAACAAGATGAAGAAGTCCGGCGGCAGCGGCGAATACCTGCCCTGGGAATTTCCATTGTCGTTTTGGATGGAACAGCACGGTTACGATGTTTCCTACATCTCCAACATTGACACCCACACCGATCCGGCCGGCTTGCTGCGGACGAAGGGTTTCATCTCGGTCGGACACGATGAGTACTGGACGTTGGACATGTACGACAACGTGCTCAAGGCTCGCGACAAAGGCGTGAGCCTGGCCTTCTTCGGCGGCAATTCCGTTCTGTGTGTTGTTCCGCTGCTGCGTTCCGATAGCGGCACTCCCAATCGAGCCACCCGGCGAGAAGGCTGGTTCATTCCTGTTGCGGGGGAAATTCCGAAAGCCAAAAAACGAAAAATGACCAACCAGGACGGCTTTGAGCCGAACATGGGGCCGGATGGCGCCCAGCTGATGGGAGGACGACTGGACAACGAACAACCAAGCGGGCGAGGCATTGGCGCGGGCGATTGGACCTGTGCGATGCCGGAGCATTGGCTCTTTGAGGGAACTGGAATGAAGAAGGGAGACTCGGTCGAAGGTCTCCTGGGTTGGGAGTGGCACGGAGCGCCGGCAATGGACTTGCCGGGAATGAATATCGTCGCGGAGGGCGATGCCACGACCAATGGGAAAACGGTGGGACACTACTCCTCGACGCTCTACGACGGCCCAAAAGACAACGTCGTCTTCAACGCCGCCACGATCTGGTGGGCCAACGGTCTGTCCAGCCCGCCAGGGCACGTGAACCCTTCACGGCACGGCGTGACTCAGCAAGGTCCCGATCCACGCGTTCAGCAGATCACCCACAATTTGTTTGAGCGTTTCCTGAAGTCATGATTCATTCAGTCGCGAAGTCACGGCAGCATATAGCCGCGGGCGAGAACCCACGGGACACTTTCTGCGAAAGCGGCCGGAATAATTTCTTGCCTTCTTTTTTGCTTTCAACCGTAACCAATCCATACTCCCGCGCTATATCCTTCCTGACCGGTATTGATCAGGGAAATACATGCCCGGAAAACGACAAGAACCATCCTTCGAATTCGTTCAGCTTCTGACCAGCCATCAGAGCCGACTGTATGCCTATGTACTGTCGCTGCTTGGCAACCGCACTCAGGCGGAGGATGTCCTGCAGGAGACCAATGCCGTTCTCTGGCGTAAAGCGCATGACTTCAAACTCGGCACTAATTTCGGTGCCTGGATGCTCAAAATTGCCTACTTTCAGGTCATGGCTCACCGCCGCAGACTCACCCGGGATCGCCTTGTTTTCGACGATGACTTCCTTCAAGACATCGCTGAAGGCGCGGAGCAGCAGTGCGAGCGTCAGAAAGAAAAACAACGACGTCTGGGCGACTGCATCGGAAAACTAAACAAACGGCATCAGGAACTCATCCGCCGTCGATACACCGAAGGTGCTACTCTGAAATCCATAGCCGCTCAAAGCGGTCAGCCAGAGAACTCAATCAAGCAGGCCCTTTTCAGAGCGCGCGCCGCTTTAATCGAGTGCGTCAAAGGTCAACGCGGGGAGGGAGCGGTATGACTGAGGAAGAGAAAAAGGAACTGGAGTCTCTCCTGATGGAAATGACGGAGGGCGAGCTTTCATCAGAACAAAGACATCGTTTGGCGGAGGTGATTCGCCAGCATCCGGTGGCAAAACAACAGTACCTCGAATACTGCCAGGTTCACACCATGCTTGCATGGGAACACGGTGTGTTGGGGAATCTGCAGTTGCCGGATCTTTCAGACACGCCCGAACCTCCCTCAGATTCCTTCAGCTTTTGGAAACCATTGGCCACGGCCGCCGCGTTGGTGCTGGCCGGAGTGATTCTGTGGCCACAATGGAGCGCACCGTCAAAACTGAAACCAGGCGAAACGGTCGCTTCTCTGACCCGGAGCGTGGCCGCCAGTCTGGAACTGTCCGGCGCAACGTCTGACTTCAGCAATGGCAGCGCCGTAAGAACCGGGAGTTACCAACTTGACGAAGGCCTTGTTCAAATCACATTTGAATCAGGTGTCGAAGTGGTCATCGAAGCACCGGCTTCATTCGAAATTCACGGTCCCGGGTTCATGATCTTGAACGAAGGACGTCTGGCGGCCAATGTCACTCCGGAGGGCGTCGGCTTCACAGTGGAAACGCCGGATGCTGAAGTGGTTGATTTCGGTACAGAATTCGCCATCGAAGTCGTGGGCGAACGCAGCAGTGAAGTCCACGTGTTCAAAGGGGAAGTGCAAGTGCAACCGAAGCAGCAGGACACCTCCATAGATCCCGTTCGTCTTGTCACGAACCAGGCGACTCGCATCGATCACTCGACTCTCATCCCTCTCGGCATCTCCGTTGACAATCAGAGATTTCTCAGAAGTCTCGATGAGCCCGACCCAACCTATATTGGAAGCGTTCGTGAACTTCTGCCGCTCGCTTACTATCGCATGGCCGCTATCGACGACGGACTGACCTTGAAGGATGCTGCCAAAGGTCATGAAAATACGGCCTCCGTAGTCAAAGGTGATACGCGGCGCCAACCATTCGCTCCAGGCCGTATCGGTTCATCCTTTCGTCTGGATGGGCCCAGAAAGGGAGGGTATGCACAGATCTCTTCAGGCCTCGAACTCCCAACAACAGAGTTCACCATCATGGCTTGGATCCGCACCCAGACATTGCCAAGGAACGCAGTTCTTGTCTCAGACATGAATCTCTCGGGCGACGAAACATTTCGCTTCGGGCTTGTTGGCGATCATGGGCATTTGGGCCTCACCCTCGCCAACGGAAAGCGGTTTCTGCAGATAGTGGATTCGTCACCATTGCCTCTCGAAGATTGGACGCATGTTGCCGTCGTAAAGACGACTGAAAGTTTGCGGCTATACAGAAACGGAGCCCTCGTTTCCTCAGAGCCTTTAAATGGGTTTCAAGCACAATCGCACAACCGTTTCAGCATCGGGGGAATCCCTAAAGAGTCCGGCGGCAAGAAACGAAATCGAAGATCGGGCTTCTGGCATGGGCGGATCGACGAACTTGCCTTCTTCGGATCAGCTCTGACCAGCGAACAGATTGAAAACCTGTTTAAACTCACACCATCCATCTAAACCTGGAAAAAACTGAATAGTAACCATGAGACTTCAACACGTACTGAAAGCACTGACCCTCAGTTTGATCGGAATGCACTCCATCGTCCTGGCGGAAGAGAAACCGAACATCGTCATCATTCTCACAGATGACCAGGGCTATGCCGACGTCAGCTACAATCCGCAGTCACCGCCAGAGGTCAGCACACCGAATATCGATGCCCTCGCACATTCGTCCATCATTTGCACTCAGGGCTATACCAGTGGGCACGTGTGTTCGCCGACTCGTGCAGGACTCATGACAGGTCGTTATCAGCAACGATTTGGAATCTATACAGCTGGGGAAGGAGGCTCAGGCGTTCCGCTTGATGAAGTGTTCATTCCTCAACGACTCAAGCCAGCCGGTTACGTCTCGGGTGCGTTGGGTAAGTGGCATCTGGGGCTCACTGAAGAGTACCACGCCATGAATCGAGGGTTCGATGAGTTCTATGGCTTCATGGGACGCGGGGCACATCCGTACTTTGACCACTCAGACATGGACCACCCCATTTATCGTGGCCTCAAACCGATCAAAGAAGAAGGTTACCTCACCACTCGGATCACTGAAGAAGCGGTCGGGTTTATCAACCGCCACAAGGAAGATCCTTTCTTTCTTTATGTTGCATACAACGCAGTGCATGCTCCACCGGAGGCCCCTGAAGAAGACATCCGAAATGTGACCGGCGACAAAAAACGCGACACCCTCATGGCCATGATCAAGCATCTCGACATGGGAGTGGGCGAGATTGTGAACTCGCTGAAGAAGCACGACGTTTTCGACAATACGCTGTTGATCTTTCTCACAGACAACGGCGGTTCCAAAACCATGAGCGCCAACAATGCACCGCTTCGCGGCTTCAAGCAGATGGATTACGAAGGCGGAATTCATGTCCCGTTCATTGTGTCGTGGCCCGCTCAACTGGAAGGCGGGAAAAAGTGCGACGTTCCCATGTGGTCGACTGATTTGTTTGCCACGGCTCTCGACGCCGCCGGGCTGAGTATGCCAAAGGACAAACCTCTGGACGGCAAAAGCATTCTGCCGGCGCTCAAAGGCGAAACCGACAAACTCCACGACGAATTGTACTGGAGTTCTGGGGGTGAAAAAGGAAAGTGGGCCATACGCAGCGGGAATTGGAAACTGGTCGCAGAGAGAAAGCGCGTTGAACTCTTCGATCTCGAAAAAGATCTCAGCGAAACCACTGACCTCGCAGCGAAACACCCGAAAGTGGTTTCCGAACTCACTGCCAAATACAACGCATGGCTCGACGAAATGGCGGACCCGGTGAGCAAGCAGGGCAAACGCTGGAATCCTGATGCCGGTGCACCAGCCAAGAAAATGTCGAAAGAGGAAAAGAAAGCAGCACGCGGAAAAGAGAAAGCCAAACGCATCAAAGCACGCGCAGCAAAGAAGAGCGGCCAAATTCCAGATGCATCCGAATGATCCGCTCTGTACGGAAGGCGATCCACCACACATGCTGTTATCCAAAACTCTCACAATGAAAACCTTCATTACAATTTCGAACTTCTGTTTGTCGAGTCGTCGAAAAGGTGTCAGGTTTAACGGCAGTCAGAATGTTAAGAAGAACAGGGCACAATATGACACGACGTATCGCTTTTCATTGCTTCATTACGCTCGTTGTTTTGAGCGGCGTTTGTCGAGCAACCACGCCAGCGGACGAACGCCCCAATGTGGTTTTGGTGATGGCTGATGACCAGGGATGGGGGCAGACGGGCTACTACAATCACCCGATTCTTAAAACTCCGAACCTCGACGCCATGGCAGCGAATGGCCTGCGATTTGACCGCTTTTACGCCGCGGGCCCTGTTTGCTCGCCGACGCGGGCGAGCGTCCTGACCGGACGTACCCATGATCGGACAGGCGTTCTCTCGCACGGGTATGCATTGCATCGGCAGGAACGAACGATTGCTCGGGCGATGCAGCAGGCCGGGTACGTAACCGGACACTTCGGCAAGTGGCATCTCAATGGTGTGCGCGGGCCTGGAGTTCCCGTCCTCGATTCTGATCCGCACCATCCCGGTCATTTCGGCTTCGATCACTGGCTGACCGTGACAAACTTCTTTGACATGAATCCCATTATGAGTCGCATGGGTAAATTTGAAGAGTTTCAGGGTGACTCATCCGAGGTCGTTGTTGGTGAGGCATTGAAGTTCATTCAGCAAACCAAACAACAGAACAAGCCGTTCTTCACGGTGATCTGGTACGGTTCACCGCACAGCCCGTGGGTTGCCGGCGAAGAAGATCAAATCGATGGCGAAGAAGCCCAATCGGCTCATCATCATGGTGAATTGGTGGCGATGGATCGCAGCATTGGAACGCTTCGGGCGGGATTGAAGCGCATGGGTATTGCGAACGATACGCTGGTGTGGTTCTGCAGTGACAATGGCGGCCTGAACGGTGTCGGACACGATTCGGTTGGCGGACTGCGAGGTAACAAGGGAAGTATCTGGGAGGGTGGCCTCCGGGTACCGGGAATCATCGAATGGCCAGCTCACGTCAAACCACGAATCACGACGTACCCGGCATCGACCATGGACATCCTGCCCACGTTGGTTGACGTGATTGGAATGCCGTCGGACGCAATGCTGGACCGCATCGACGGGGCCAGCATCAAACCACTCCTGGCCCGCGAGATTGGCCGGCGGTCAAAGCCGATACCGTTCCATTACAAAGGCAGCGCGGCCCTCATCGATAACAACCTGAAGCTCGTAAAACTCAGAAGGGGCGAGTACCAGTTGTTTGATCTGGTGGTTGATAAGACCGAATCCCGCGACATCGCCAGCGAACGACCAGACGCTGCGAAGCGTCTGCGAATTGCGATCGATGCGATGGTCACATCTGTGGCCAACAGCCAGTCAGGTGCTGATTATTCAGAGGGCAAGGTGACTCGCGAAGGGCCACATGGTCGCTTCTGGTACGAGATTCCGGAGTATCAGCCGTTTCTCAGGGGCTGGGCCGCCCGTCCTGAGTACCAGGACTGGGTCAACAGGAAACAGCGGGCAAAGAACCGCGAACGTGACAAGTAGACGAAGAAAGTGGAGAAATGAAACCAGTCACGCTCATCCTTGCTATTGTTGTCTCGCTTTGCAGCGGCGGGGCCGAAGTCTGCGCCAAGACGCCCCCGAACGTATTGCTGATCGTCTGCGACGACCTGAACAACCACGTCAGCACGGCGGGGTACCAGCCGCTCAAGACGCCGGGCCTGGAAAAGCTCGCGGCCGCGGGCATGACGTTCGGCCGAGCCTACTGCCAGTACCCGGTGTGCGGCCCGTCGCGGGCGTCGTTTCTTAGCGGGCTTTACCCTGAATCGTCGGGCATCCTCAACAACACGCTGGACATCCGCAACGTGCGCCCCGGCACGAAGTCAATGCCGCAGGTGTTCAAGACCAACGGCTACTGGACGGCCGGCGTGGGTAAGGTTTTTCATAACACCAAGGCCGACCCGGGCGACGTTGCGTGGCACGAAGTGATCAGGTTCAACAACGAAGAAAACCCCGTCGAAAGGAAGCTGCGCAAGGCTTACGAAGCCGAGCACGGGCCGATCAAGGACGAAGACGATCGGTCCTGGCGTCGCCACCTCAAGGAAAACCGCAGCGCCTTGGGCGGCCAGACGCCGCCGGGCTACGGCCCGACCCGGATGCGCGACGAACAGCACAAGGACGGCAAGAACGTACGCCAGGTCGCCAAGTGGCTGGACGACAAAGCCCACGCCAACAAGCCGTTTTTCATCGCGTGCGGTATCCAGAAACCACACGTGCCGTTCTGGGCGCCGCAGAAATATTTCGACCATCACCCGCTCAGCGCGATCGAATACCGCCCGACCCCCAAGGGCGACTGGACGAACAGGCCCTCGTTGGCAATCTCCAGGCGGTACGAAGCGTTTGGCTTCGAATTGGAGAAAGAAGACGACGAGTTGCGTCGCAAGTATATGCAGGCTTACCACGCTTGCATCACCTTCATCGATACGCAGATTTCCCTGCTCTTTGATTCGCTAAAACGCAACGGCCGCTGGGACGACACGATCATCATCTTCACCTCGGACCACGGCTATCATCTGGGCGAGCACGCGTTATGGGGCAAGGTGACGCTGTTCGAGGAATGCGCGCGGGTGCCGATGATCGTCCGCGTGCCCGGCCTGACGAAGGACGGCACCAGGAGTGAGGCGCTCGTAGAATTGGTCGACATGTTCCCGACGCTCGTGGAACTGTGCGGCATCAACGGTCCGAAGGAACTTCAGGGCAAAAGCCTTGCCCCCTTGCTTAAAGACCCGAACGCCAAAGGTCGCTCGGCTGCATACACGGTTGTCAGCCGAGGCAAGGCCCTGGGCCGATCGATCCGCACGCAACGTTGGCATTACGGCGAATGGGGCAGCGCGGATCAGGCCGAGTTGTACGACCTGATCAACGACCCGCACGAAGACAACAACCTGGCGTCCAAGCCGCGTTTCGCCGAGCAACGCCGCCAGATGCACTCGCTGCTGATCGAGACGCGCAAGAGTGCCGAATCCAAACGCAAGTAAATCAAACCGCCAAAGAAATGACATGAAAAGACCACGCCAATCGAGACACGCCATGCCCCATTGCATCCGCCTGTTCCTTATACTCCTGCTCGCATTTGCCCCGGACGCCCGTGCCGACGAATTGAAACGAAATTCTTCCGGCGGGCGGACTTCCGGAGAGCGTCCTAACATCATCATGTTTCTGATCGACGATCAGAACCCATCGAGCATCACCGCATTTGGGGGCGATACCTACACTCCCAATCTCGACCGCATGGCGGAGGAAGGAATGAAGTTCACTCGAGCTTACGTCAGCAGCTCGGTTTGTACTCCTTCTCGATACAGCTTCCTGACCGGTCGGTTCGCTGGTAACTCGCATAGCAAACTTTATGCAGAAGCGGTCGGCGGCAAAGAGAATCAAGGGCTTCCCAATTTCAATGTCGCACTGGAACGCGACAACATGAACGTCGGGAATGTTCTGCGTGAAGCCGGTTATGCCACCGGATTCGTTGGGAAATTTCACCTCACTTCCAATTTGGATTTTCCGGAGTTCTACAAAGGCAAGAACAAATGGATCAACATTCCCAAACACGCGAGTCCCGGGCCTGAAACTTCGGCTCAGTTCAAACACAACGAACTCTGGATGCGTCGTTACCTCCAAACGCTGGGCTTTTCCCGGGCAAAGAACGTCTACCCGGAAAACGTGCGGCCGCCCTATTCCATGCACAACCCAGAGTGGACGACGGTGGCAGCTCTGGAATTCATTGAAGAGAATAAGGACCGTCCCTTTTACCTTCATCTCTGCAGCACCCTGCTGCACGGGCCGGATAAGTCCTGGCGAAAATCCATGGATCACCCGCTCATCACCGGAGAGGGAGCAATTGAAAGACTTCCAGAGGTCATGACACCTCGCCCAGAGCTCCTCAAAACAATCACTGAAAATGGATTCGATCCCGACAGCCATGTGGCTGGTGAAGCGTGGATCGACGATTCGCTCGGGGCGATTTTCCGAAAGCTCAAGGAACTCAGAATTGATGACAACACGCTGGTGATTTTTGCGCCGGATCACGGTCGCGATGGCAAAGCATCCGTCTTTTCACACGGTGCTTGCCAGGTACCCATGATCATGCGTTGGCCAAGAGGAATCACCGCAGGGCAGGTGTGTGAAGAACTCGTACAGAATATCGACCTCGTACCCACTTTCTTCGATCTGGGTCAAGCAGAGAAACCGAACTCTTACCGGATCGATGGACAGAGTCTCGCCCCTCTTTTCAAAAACGGACAAGCCGAAGATTGGCGGGATCATCTTTATCTCGAAATGGGAGCTGCGCGGGCAACGGTCACGAAAGACTGGTCCTACATTGCCGTTCGCCACACCAAAGAGCAGATCGCTGCAATTAAGAAAGCCACGCCGAAAAACTTACCCAAAGCCATGTCCTACATTGGACGTTTGGGCATTGGAGTTCGAGGGGCAGATCGCCCCGGTTTCTTTGACGAAGATCAACTCTACCACCTGGAGAGGGATCCGAAAGAAATGAAGAACCTGGCTTATAAAAACGCTCATGCCACTCGCCTGGCAGAGATGTGCGATCTCATGCAGCAGGACCTCGAAGTCATTGGTCGTCCTTTTGGAGAGTTCATTCCTGGAGGGAACGCCGCTGAACCCGGCCAGATCGACAAACAGATCGAAATCGTCAAGCAGCTCGATATCAAGGGCAAAACAGTAACGGTGCCACAAGCGTTGAAGCAAGATCTGGGAGTGACCGATGAACCCGCTCCTGACGACAAAGCGAGAAAAAAGGCAGAACGCGAAGCGCGTAGAAAGGCTCGCGAAGAAGCCAAATCAAACAATCAGAAAAACTCGGATAAATAATCCGATGAGATTTCGTTTCACTACAGCAGTTCCTGCTGACTCGTGGCCGCGAAGGACGCGTTTCGGATTAGGATAGCCGTATCCCACGAGCCAGAACCGTTCACGATTTATTAGGATCTGCTGTTACGGCTCGCCACGCTTATCAACGGCCTGATTACCGCTACCCCGATACACGCCACCAAAGGCCAGACTCAGGCCAGGACGAATCAAGATGATTAAGAGATCCTCGAAACCACTCAGCATTCTCGCCACGCCGGCATCGATCGTGTTCATCGCGACCATGGTCGCCGCTCAACCCGCAGCCCAAGGTCAACAGGGCCAGGCCAAGAGACCCAATGTATTGTTCATCGCCATCGATGATCTCAACGACTGGACGGGCATGCTGAAGGGCAATTCCCAGGCCCGGACGCCTCACATGGACAGGCTGGCATCCAAAGGGATGGTGTTTACGAATGCGCATTGCGCGGCTCCCGCCTGCGGTCCGTCAAGGTCAGCCCTGATGAGCGGGATCCGCCCTTCGACATCAGGGAATTACGTCAATAAAAGTTCGCTTATACACAATCCGATACTGAACAACTCGGTTCTCTTGCCCGAGTTTTTCGGGCAGAACGGATACTATGTTTGCGGCGCCGGAAAACTCTTTCATGGCTACCATTTCAACGAGGAAGTCAAAGGTCGGGGATTCGATGAATACTTTCCCAGCAAAACCCAGGACCTCCCTTCCTTTGAAGGCCTCAAGTTTCCTTCCAAACTTCCCCTTGGCGGCTGGGCCAGGCAGGCTGATTGGGGCCCCTGTCACCCCGACGTGACTGTGGATGACCATCCAGATGGCATCACCGCCAACTGGGCCAAAGAGAAATTGCTCGGGGGCGAGTTGCAGGAACCCTTCTTTCTCGGCGCCGGCATCTTTCAGCCGCATCTACCCAACTACGCGCCTCAAGAATACTTTGATCGATTCCCTCTGGATGAGATCAAGCTTCCGGAAGGTTACCGGGAGAACGATCTCGGTGATGTGCCCGCGGCCCATGCCAGGATGGCACATAATCCGTGGCTGAAGAGGATCAGGGCGACGAATCAATGGAAGCCGGCCATCCAGGCCTACCTCGCGTGCACGGCCATGGTGGATGACCTCATCGGCCAGATCGTCGAAGCGCTTGAGGAATCAGATTACGCCGACAACACCATCATCGTGTTGTGGAGCGATCATGGCTTTCAGCTTGGCGAAAAAGAACGTTGGGCGAAATACTCCCTGTGGGAACGAGCCACACGGGTCAACCTGATATGGGTGGCGCCGGGCGTGACTCAGCCGGGAGCCACCACAAGCAAGCCGGTAAATCTGCTGGATATTTATCCGACGCTTGCCGCTTTGACCGAACTCGAACCCCCGGAAGGACAGTTGGAAGGCAACGACCTCTCGGTGTTGATGAAGAATCCAGACGCCGCCTGGGATGATACGACGGTAACCACCTTCGGATACAAGAACTACGGCGTTCGATCCGAGCAGTACCGATACATCGTTTACGAAGACGGAACCGAAGAGTTGTACGATCACGCAAAGGACAAGTGGGAATGGCACAACCTCGCGGGCAATTCGGACTACACGGAAGTGATGGAGAAACTGCGTAAAGAGATTCCCACTCATCATGAACCCTCCGGAGTTACGTATGAACCACCGAAACGCAATCGCAATAGCCGCTACAGCACATCCTACTGAGTCGTGAACGCTTCGGGCTCGTGGGAGACGGCTATCGCGGTCCAAAAGACGTCCTCCGCGGCCACGAGTCAGCAGGGACTGCTGTAGGAAAACAGAACCGGATTCAGAAAAAGAACCCAATGCCCCTCACACGCGACCGGTTGCTCACCAGAATGCAAGACATCGCGGAAACAACTTCTTAACACACCCGAACCCAGATCGTACAACCGTGAAAAATCACCGCCCACGCCTGCTCCTTGCGATCCTCGCCCTGGCGACGACTGCGTCATTTTCAAATGCGCAGGCCCAACAACTCTCCGAAACGCAACTGTCTCGATTGCTCAAGCGTTTTCCGGCAGCGGATGCGAATGGCGATGGCAAGCTGACCCAGGAGGAGTTTAAGGCCGCCCGCCAACAGTTCCAACAATCCAGACAGGGCGGTGCACGCCCGGGCGCGGCAGCGCAATCGATGCCGGTATTTGATCCCGGATGGCAGAAGGAGAAGTTTCCGCCGCACGCGGTCAGTCTCAAGACGCCGGAAGAGATTATGGCGATCTATAAGCGCGGTCCGACGGGGCAAACTCCTTTGCGTGAGAGCGACGCTCTCTCCTTCCCCAAACCTGCCGACGGCATCATGCGCATCGTCGGGACGGGCCACAGCTTCATGCGGCCCGGCTACGTCACCTTGCCCCTCATCACCCAGGCTGCGGGTTTCGAGCAACCCCTTAGCCTGCATCTCGGCGGCGGGATCAAAGGCAGCACGCGTTACAAATGGGAGCAGGAAAACGGCATCTTCGAATTTGACGGCAAGCCCCTGCCCAAGCTCCTGGCCGCGATTTCCAACGCGAAATGGGAGGCGATGATCTGGGGCCCCTACAGCAATGACCGCCCGGAATTCTACACGTGCTGGATCGATTTCTGCGAACAATACAATCCCGGCATGAAATTCTATCTCTCCGATGCCTGGCCCGCGCCGGGTCACGTCCGAAAGGTCTTCAAGCTCCAGGAAAACCCGGAATCTGAAGCCTTCTTCACGGAGGCAGTCTACGATCAACTCAGCGCCGACGCGATCGCTGGCTTTGGCGGCCTCGTGAAAATGCTGCGTGAATCAACTAGGGAAGTGTACATCGTTCCCACCCACGCCGCGATGACCGAGGCGGCGAAGCGGTTCCTCCGGGGTGAACTTCCCGGCTTCAAAGGTCTTTACAATGTGATTGGCGGAAAAGAGCCTTCTATGTGGAGAGACAGAATCGGTCATATCCATCCCGGCCTCGAAAGCCTGGAGGGCTACGTCTTCTATGCCACGCTCTACGGCAAATCCCCCGAACTTATTACAGCGCCGATCAAGTTCAAGGATGACCCAAGCCTCCCCAGCGCCGCCCTGGACAAGATCTTCCGTGAAATCGCCTGGAAGGCGGTGGTCGAACATCCCCTCTCCGGCGTGACAGACAAGAACAAGAACGGCATTGGCGATCATCTGGAGTAGCGTTCCATTGGCGCTTGACGGAGGTGAAATTTCAGCCGTGTGTCCGGACAGGGGAAGGGGCACCGATCCAATTGGAAGTCGCACGACGTGTGTGTCTCGGTGGAAGACAAAAGGAAGACAGAGCAATGAATGTGTGGAATCGAATGATTGCGGCCAGCGTCATTGCTCTGGGGCTGCAAGTCGGCGTTTCGGCTGGGGACGGCAAGCCTGCGACGTACACGTTCAGGCACAAGGGCAACGACCGCGTCTACAGCGTCTTCCTGCCGAAGGACTTCGATCCCGACGCGACCTATTGGCCATTGGTCGTCGTGCACGGCGGCGGTGGCAGGGGGAAGACGAATCCCAAAGCCATCGCCATGCGCCAAGTCGCCGACGAATTCAATTTGCCCGCGATTCTGATCGCGCCCGACTTCATTGTGAACGACAGGAATGTCAGCCGGTTCCCCATGCTTGGTGAGGAAGCGTTCCTCAAGGCAGTTCTGCTGCAGGTCCGGGGCCAATTCAATTTTCGTCCAAAGATTCTGCTGACAGGATACTCGATGGGCGGACAGTTCACGCATCGATTCGCGCTAGGCAATCCTGATCTCGTACACGCCTGCGCGCCGCTTGCCGCTGGAACGTGGACGACGCCGGGCGGACGATTGCTGATCGAGGACTACGGTGAAGTTGAGAATGCCAGGGCGTTCCTCTCCTCGAGGAAGAACGTCACGAAGATCCCTGCGCGATTGAGTGGGCTGTTTGATGCTCGCGTGGCGAAAGTCGCCGAGCGTCCTGCTGCAAAGGGTGCCGAGAAGATACCTTTCCTCGTCATGTGCGGCACGCTCGACACGCGTTGGAGTATCGCGAAAGAGTTTGCTTCGTCGCTCAAGACTTCCGGATTCAGCTTCCAGACCGAGTGGCCGGTCACGCCCCACGGATCGAAGGGCGGCAAACACAAGGCCGAGTTCGCCAGGTACCCACAACGCGTCATCGAGTTCTTCACGAAACACACTGAATGATTACCATGAGAATTGCCGTACTCCTACGATCTACGGACGAAGCTCCCGGAAGTATACTCGTCGCTCAAGACGGAGTTGATCGACCACTTCGCGAATATCAACACGGAATACCCCGGTGCTGAGAAGTCCGAGGGTTCGCACAAAGAGAATCTCGATTCCCAAAAGACTGCTCCTACCCCGGACCCGAAACGCCGGTCGCAGGATCAATTCTTCAGGAATCGCGACCGCAATAGCGACGGAGTGATCACGCTGGAAGAATTCATCGGCAACCCCAAGGGTCGCGATGTCCCTGCCCTGACGAATCGCTTCAAAAAGATCGATTCAAATGGCGACGGCAAGCTACGCCTGGACGAATTGAAAAAGCAGACAAAATGAAACCCAAAAAACGACCATCATCATCTGCGCATCAAAGGCCAAAGAAACGACGTATCAGCGCGACGATGTTGTCGTCCTGACCTTTCGGAGAATGGCCGCCGGGAACCCATTCGAATTCGACTCGTCCGGAAATCGCTTCGACGTGGTTAGTGAATTCGTCGGATGTTCCGAACGGGTCCTTGTCGCCGGAGACGAATAGTGATGGGACTCTGATATCCGGAAAATGTTCGGTACGAAGTTTTTCCGGTTTACCGGGCGGGTGCAGCGGATAGCTTAACAGGACCAAAGCCGCTGCTGGCAATCCTTCCGCGACCGCGACTGAGCAAGCTCGTCCACCAAAGCTTCGCCCGCCGAACGCAATGTCCTTCGGTTTGCAATTTAGTTTTTCCGCAAGTTCTTCGGCAGCCGTCCGAATCTTTGCAACGGCGTTCTTCACACTGGTCGTGCCCAGCGTCAATCGTTCAACGGTAATTTCCGGAAGACCGTCTTCGATGGCAACAAGCGTCCCGTGTTCGCGATCAGCACTGGCACCGGGAGTGACAATCAGTCCCGCAGGCGTTCTGCGAAGCTTTCTCATGAAGTTTCTTTCAACACGTTAAGAACGAAACAAGCTGAGTACAAAACCACAGTCCCGATTGAAAATCAAGACAGTCGCTACTTCACTTCTTTGACCCGTTCATAAGACTCGGTCTGACCAGGACGGCTCCGCGCGGCGTCGACGATGACAAATGGGTTGATCCGACGTACCATTACGTAGCCCAAACCAAATAACGCAGGCCGGACCAAGCGAAGCGCAGTTTCGGCAACTGATCGACGTGGATGCGCGGTTGCCGGAGCGGAATCGCTTCGCTCCTTGATCCGGCCTACGTCACTAATTGCCTTTCTTTGAGTGAACACATTCGGCCCATGAGTAAGCCACACGCGTATCTGAACGCTATAACTTTCAGCGATAACACCACAGTATCCACCGCAAGCACGGACATTGTCGTCGTGGTTGGTCCGAACAATGTCGGCAAGAGTGTGGCCTTGCGCGATATTCACGATCAAGTCATCTCTCCGCAGAACGCCACGCAGGTGGTGAAGAGCGTCGAAGTTTCGCAAAGCGGAAGTGAAGATGACCTTGAGAAATGGCTTGACGCCACCTGCCGCAAGCAGACACAGCAGAGTAATCCCGGGAATCCGACGTATTCTCGTCTTGGTACCGCTGTCAATAAATCCCAAGCGAGAAGTTGGTGGAAAAGCGCATCAACGACGGGGATGCGAGAACTTGGCAAACTCTTCATCTATCGCCTCACGACTGACGCCAGGCTTGAGGCCGCCAAACCCGCCAACAACATTCAAATATCCACGCAGCCGCTCACTCATCCCATTCACTACATGCAAGTCGACGATCGACTGGAATTGCAACTGAGTACGTTGTTTCGGCAAGCGTTTAACGCAGACTTGATCGTCCATCGAAACGCTGGCAATCAAGTGCCGCTTCATGTCGGAACTCGGCCAATCCCAACTCAGGGCGAAGATCGAGTGTCGATGGCGTATATTAAACGACTGGAGTCGCTCCCAACGTTGGAAAAACAGGGTGATGGAATGCGAGCTTTCGTTGGAGTGCTGTTGCACGCGTTCGCAGTCGAGCATTCTACCGTCTTGATCGATGAGCCCGAGGCATTTCTGCATCCGCCGCAAGCCCGCCTACTTGGTAAAATGTTGGTCGAGAATGCGCCAGCGGATCGACAGTTGATCATTGCGACGCATAGTGGCGATTTCTTGCGGGGACTGCTGGACGCAACAAGCGACCGCGTCCGAATTGTCCGGGTGAAGCGAGAAGGAGCTGTAAACCCAATTGCAGAACTGAACAATGAGGGGATTCGGGCTCTTTGGTCAGACCCGCTTCTACGTTACTCGAACGTGCTGGACGGAGTGTTTCACTCACGAGTCATTGTATGTGAGTCCGACGCCGATTGTCGCTTCTACGCGGCTGTACGTGACGCGATGGCGGACGGTGGGGAACTTGCAACGTCGGGAGACGTCATGTTTGTGAATGCGGGCGGCAAAGATCGCATCCCACTCGTAATCAGATCGTTGCGAAACCTGAGCGTGCCCGTTTGTGCTATTTGTGACTTCGACGTGTTGAACGCAGAACAGACTTTTTCCCGAGTAGTTGATGCATTGGGTGGTAGTTTTGATTCACTCAAATCGGACTGGCGCTGCGTCAAGTCCGCTATTGAATCGAAGAAGCCGGAATTACAGACCGACGAGGTGTCTCGCGAAATAAAAGATGTTCTTCAATCGTCCCAGGAGACTTACTTCCCAAAGTCGGCAGCTAGCCAGATCAGATCGATCCTAAAGCGTTCAACACCCTGGTAAGTCGCAAAATCAGTAGGCAAGAGCTTCGTTCCCAGCGGAGACCCGACACAAGCGTGCGATCGGTTATTCTCGGCCTGTTTGAAGCTTGGTGCATTCATTGTGGAGGTAGGAGAGATTGAAGGATGGTGTCGGAGCGTTGGAGCGCATGGGCCAAAATGGACGAACGAAGTCCTGCAGAAGGATTTGCTTAACGATGCGGAATTGGAAGGGGCACGAAAGTTCGTCAGCACTGTTTTAAGCCATGAGACTTAACGGGTTGAGTACGCGAAGAGGAGAATCGAAGAAGTCGAAAAGGAGTGTGCCCTCTATTGACCTTTGGGGACGATGTGCGCAGCGACGCTCTGGTCGACGATTTTGCCGTCGCGAATGATGGAGGTGTCGGTGGCGATGGGGATTTTCACCGCAGCGGTTTCGGCCTTCCAGAAAAGATAGGCGAACTAGCAATCGCAGTCCTGGCGCAGTACTTCGAGGCTATGAACTTCAGCAAAGGGACCGGCGAAGAATCCATCAAAAAAAACGGCCCGGATAGCTTCGAGCCCTTTGACCGGGCCGTCGGGGGTATAGATCGTACTCTCTTCTGTGTAGTCCTCCATGATGGCGGCGACATCTCCGGTGCGGATGACTTCGAGGCGGCGGCGGACCACAGCTGCGGTTTGTTCGGTTGACATGATGATCTCTTCAGCGTGAGATAAAAAAAGTATTGTAGGCCGGACCAGGCGAAGCGCAGTTCCGGCAGTTTATCGATGTGCATGCGACGTCCTGGTTGCCGGAGCGGCGTCGCTTCGCTCCTTGATCCGGCCTACATTCACTACCGCCTCTCGTCAATTACTGAGTGGCCTTGCGGAGCAACCTCGTTCCGTCGAATCGGAGTCAAGTTCCCGATATCATACTTGCAACCTATCGTTCTCGGACGGGAGTATCTATCAGACGCGGTAGCATTCCCACCGTAAGCTAAGTCAAACAATTTGGTTCCGGCAGTTTTTCGATGTGCATGCGTCGCGCGGTCGCCGGAGCTGCGTCGCTTCGCTTCTTGATCCGGCCTACTTCAATTCCTCGACCTAAGAAACACACACGATGAAACAACCAACACGCTCTTCATTTTGGATCGCCCTGGTCGTTCTGGCAGTCGCGAACGTTTCACAGCCGGTTCCTCTGAAGGCGGTTGAGAAGCCTAATATCGTTCTGATCATGGCCGATGACATGGGTTATGAATCGTTGTCGGTTAACGGCAGTGAATCCTGCAAGTCACCAAATCTGGACAAACTGGCCGCCGGGGGCATTCGGTTCACGAACTGTTTCTCGAACCCGATCTGTACGCCGTCACGGGCGAAGATCATGACCGGGCAATATAATGTCCGGAATTACGTCAAATTCGGCCTGCTTGATCGCGGACAAACCACCTTTGCCCATCAATTGAAGGGGGCCGGGTATTCAACCTGCATTGCCGGTAAGTGGCAGTTAGGCAAACAGACGGATTCCCCGCAACACTTCGGATTCAAACAATCCTGCCTTTGGCAACATACTCGCAGCGGACGGTCACAGAGTGGGGGAAAAAAGTACGATCGGAGGTTCGTCAATCCGCTGCTCGAATTCAACGGCAAGCAAAAGGACTACACGGGCGGCGAATACGGACCGCAGGTCTGCACGGACTTTGTCTGCGACTTCATCGACGAAAACAAAGCAAAGCCCTTTCTTGTCTATTACCCGATGATCCTCACGCACTGCCCGTTTGATCCGACGCCTGATTCGACTGACTGGGATCCGAAGCGCCTCGGGTCCACCACTTACAAAGGCGATCGCAACGATCCGCAGCGGCACTTTCGAGATATGGTCGCCTATGCCGACAAGGAAGTCGGAAAAATTGTGGCGCAGCTTGAGCAGTCGGGCGTCCGCGACAATACCCTGCTGATTTTCACGGGAGACAACGGCACCGACAAACCAATTGTGATCCCATGGAACGGGACGAAGGTCGTCGGTGGCAAAGGCAGCATGACCGACGAGGGGACACGCGTGCCGATGATTGCCAGTTGGCCTGCAGGCATCAAGCAGCCCGGACGAGTCGTCGACGACTTGGTCGAATTCTGTGACGTCATGCCAACGCTGTGTGAAGTCACTGGTGCCGAACTACCGGCAAACTATCCCGGTGACGGTTCCAGCATCGTCCCGGTACTCACGGACAATGCGAACGCCCGCAAAAAGGACTGGATCTACATCTGGTACCGAGGCAAAGTGATGGTTCGCAACAAGCAGTATTCGCTCGTCGCCAAAACCGACGGCAGCAATGCCACGCTGACTCGCTACAAAGGGCCTTTCGATGGCGAGAACCTTGAGGACTCGGCTCTCTCGCAACCGGAGCGGACCATCAAACAACAGTTCGAGTCGACTTTGGAGCGACTTGCCGCGACCCGCCTAACCAGCGTGAGCAAGGAGGTGCGGGCCAAAGTGATGAAGACCGAGAAGAAGGGCAAGAAGTAACTGACTCGAGCGCGGCCCGATCCCGCTCCAGCATAGAAAAAGCCGGTGAGCTGCGGAATCATGGTTAGCTCCAAGACAGCGCCGGTGTATCCTTATCGCTCGTGCTGCTGTTCATCGGCTTTCTGTAGCGACGAAAAAATCTTCATCCGTGTTTAGCCGGAATGCTGGATCGCTCGTGACTTGATTTGACAGCGGGGACGGCGGTCGATCAGATTCGCGTTGACGTTAATGAACTGAATTAAGAACGACGGAAGCAGTTATGGCCAAACTCCAACCAATCGGTCGACGAACTTTTCTGCGCGGAGTCGGCGGTGCCTCACTGGCGTTGCCATTCCTGGATGCGATGGCGGTTGCCGCGACTACGGCCCCTGTTCCGATTCGTATGGTGTGCGCTGGTTTGAATTTCGGATTCGTACCGCAGCTATTCTTCCCGGAAGACACAGGGCGGAACTACAAATTGTCCGAACGGCTCGAGCCGCTTGAGAAGCTGCGGGAGGACTTCACTGTTTTCTCAGGTCTGGACCACGGAACGGAGGCGCAGGGCGGACATGGTGGAGTGCATGCCTATTTGTCAGGGGTTCTCTCGAGGAATTCGAAAGGCATGCCCGAAGCGAATATCTCCATCGATCAGAAAGCGGCACAGTTGGTGGGGACTCAAACACGATACCCTTCGCTGCAACTGGCCAGCGGCAACGACCCCAACAACATGATTTCATGGAGTGCTTCGGGAGTGTCACTACCCCCGGTGACACAGGTTGAGACGATTTACAATCTGTTGTTCCAAAAGGTAGATCCGCGAATGCGGAACACGACGCAGGCACGTCTCGCCGCTCGGACCAGCATCCTTGATCTTGTCAAAACAGACGCGGAATACCTGAAGCGCAAAGTCGGCCAGCGCGATCGGGACAAGCTGGAGCGATACTTCACGTCGGTGCGCGAAGTCGAAAAGCGTCTGACGCAGGCAAGTCAGTGGCTGGATCGCCCGAAGCCAACCATCGATTACCAGTTACCAGCCGGTGCCGACGATCAGGACTTCGTTGACCGAGTGCCTTTGTATTACGACCTGTTGACGCTGGCACTGCAAACTGATTCGACACGAGTGATCACGCTGGCACTTGCCGATATTGGTGCGAATTACGGTGGATTCAAGATCAGCCGTGGATATCACCAACTCACGCACCACGGCAAGGTGCCTGAGTACATCACTGAGTTATCAATTATCGAACAGTTCCATATGACTCAGCTGGCCCGTTTCCTTGAGCAGTTGAAGGAAGTGCAGGAACCCAACGGCAAAACGCTACTTGATAACAGCATGGTTCTGTTTGGCTCAGGGATGGGCAATGCAAGCTCACACTCGAACAAGAACCTGCCATTGATTCTCGCCGGTGGTGGCTTCAGGCACGGCGAACACAAGTCTTACTTCAAAGACGAAGCGAAAAAGAAGGCGACGCCTGCGGGTAACCTGTTCGTTTCCATGCTGCAGCGTTTCGGTCTGGAAACCGATCGATTCGGACTTGCCACGACGACGCTGACTGGTCTGGAGGTGCAGGGATGAGTGATCAATCACGTGAGCCGCACGGCGCTCGTTTTGTAGGCCGGGCCGAGCAAACCACGCCAATGCCGGAGCGGCAACCGCCAGTCGAACACAAGTCACACAGAAACAGTACAACCCGCGAAGTCCGGGTTTGCGACGTTCCGGCACCCGCGGCGGTCTTGTTCCGGCCTACGTTGCTGATCATCACATTCCTCATCGCCACACACGTCACTGCTGCAGAACCGAAGGATCAAGGCCTTGATCCTTCGGTCGTGACATACTTCAAGCAATACTGCTACCGCTGCCACGGAGAAACCACGCAAAAAGGAGATCGTCGGCTGGATCAATTCCCAACGGACGTTGCTGCCGATGACGACGCGACCAATTTGTTGGAAGAAGCCCTCGACGCGATGAACCGAGGCGAAATGCCGCCGAAGAAAAAAGGAGTCGTCCAGCCACCAATCGAGCAAACGCGCCGAGTGATTGAACAGGTCACCGGTTTTCTGGACAAAGCATCACGAGCAAAAACGCCGACATCGACGGTGATGCGACGGCTGAATCGCTTTGAGTATGTCAATACGCTGCGAGATCTGTTGGGCATGCACACCGAGTTCCTCGATCCCACGGGCGACTTTCCTGCCGACGCCACCGAGCACGGATTCGACAACATCGGCGAAGCGCTGACACTTTCCGACTATCAACTTCAACGATATCTGGAAGTGGCTGAAACCGCTTTGGATGAAGCGATGTTCTTCGACACGCCACAGCCGAAGGTGCAAGCCTGGCACTACACCGGAAAGGACTTTAACGGCGTCGTTTCTTACGAACGCGCGCCTGTCACGTGGCGGCTGATGGTCAACGACGAGTACATGGAAATCGGACACGGCCAACCATCGGAACGTCATGCCAACTTTGTCCCGGCGTTTGTGAAACGCGATGGCGTGCCTGCCGACGGTTGGTACACGATTAAGGTCCGCGCTGCGGCGGCAAACCGACTTAACCATGGATATTCGCACAGTGAATTTGAGAAGTACCAGAAGTTCCCACTCAAGATGGCACTTTGGATTGCTCCTGAAGCCCGGCTTCTGGAAAAAAATGCTGCCGACCAGCGAAGGCTGCTGAAAGTTTGGGATCTGCCAGACGGACAGCCGGAGATCTTTACTCAGCGAGTGTGGCTTGGCAAAGGCGCGATCCCGTTTGTCAGCTGGACTAATGGAGTCAGCTCAAAAGGCAACATCCGGAAAGTCGCTGAGAAGTATCACCCTGAGGTGATACGCGCGACGAAGACGCAACTGGATTCGGCGAATCTTGGTAACGCCAAAGAAAAGGCTCGTGTCGCGAAATTGCTGAACAACAAGGACAATAAGCTACTGTCAGAAGTTTATCACGGGCCGCGAATTCGCGTGTGGGGCATGGACATCGAAGGGCCGACTTTTGATCATTGGCCGCCCGACAGCCATCGAATGCTGTTTGGTGATGAGATGGACGCCGCGAACGTTGATATCGAGCAGGTCGTTCAGCGATTTGCTTCCCGTGCCTTTCGGCACCCCGTTAAGCCCGACCAGGTCGCACACTATGTCGCGTTCATTCGCGAACGTATTCACAGCGGCGAGGCTCACGCGGCGGCGATCAAATTCGGATTGGCCGCGATCCTGACTTCGCCACGATTTCTGTACCTTGACGAAGGAAACGAAGAGGCCGATGCGACACTGTCGCAACACGAACTGGCTTCGCGTCTGTCGTACTTTCTATGGAGTACGATGCCCGATGCAAAACTGTTGTCCATGGCCTCATCCGGCGAACTCAACAGCCCATCCGTGCTCAGAATGGAAATCGATCGCATGATCCGCGACGACAAGGCCAGCGCGTTTGTCGAACACTTCACCGACAGCTGGCTGCGGATCAACACGCTGGGATCGATGCCGCCGGATTCGAAGGCCTTTGAATCGTACTACCGCGATCGCCTTCAGGACTTTTTCAAGAAGGAGACGCGTCTTTTCTTCGCGGACCTCATCGACAATAACGGCTCCATCCTGAACCTGTTAGATAGCGACTACACGTTCATTAACGATTCGCTCGCGACGCACTACGGCATCAAAGACGTCGACGGCGAGCATTTCCGCAAGGTCAGTCTGAAGCCGCAACACCACCGCGGCGGACTGCTCGGTCAGGGAAGCGTACTGACCGTGACAGCCAACGGCATTGAGACCTCTCCCGTGGTGCGCGGTGTGTGGGTGCTGGAGAACATCTTCGGTACGCCGCCTTCTCCACCACCTCCTGACGTTGAGCCGCTTGAACCCGACACGCGCGGAGCGACCACCATTCGCGAGCAACTTGCCAAACACCGTAACGTCGCCGCATGTGCTGATTGCCATGCGCAGATCGATCCCGCCGGATTTGCCCTCGAATTCTATGATCCGATTGGCGGATATCGAACTCACTACGTCGCAGGTCGCCGCAACGGACCGGCTGTTGACGGTTCCGGTCAGCTTGCCACAGGAGAAACTTTCCAGGACGAACGTGGGCTCAAGAAACTGTTGCTTGATCGCAAAGAACGTTTCGCGGAAGCTCTGACAGAAAAGCTGTTAACCTACGCGACCGGTCGATCAATGACTTTCCGAGATCAGCCCGACGTAAAACAGATCGCAGCCGAGTGCGCAAAAAGAGGATACGGGCTGCGAGACTTGATCTTCAGTGTCGTTACCAGCGAGACATTTCAAAAACGGTGATGCCACTATGAAGCCTCTAATCATTCTTAATTCTATTCTCGCTACCTTGCTGTCCGTTGGCAGCATGTCCGCCGATGACACTGCCGTCCTTTGGGAAAAACACATCATCCAGCCGCCAGCGAAGGGTATGATCAACGGTGCCACAGCCAATGATTTCGATGGCGACGGACACATGGATGTCATCACGTCATTCGATGGGAAGACGGTTCTGTTCCGCGGCCCCGCTTGGACTCCGTTTACGGTTCACACCTTCATGCCCGGCCTTTCACGCAACAAGCCACGCACCGCTTGCATTCACAGTTGTCTGATGGATGCAGACGGCGATGGCGATCTGGACTTCATCGGTTCAAACAACACAGTCTTTTGGCTCGAATGTCCGGCCGAACCGTACTCCGGCCAGCCATGGAATTATCGCACAGTCGATGACGAAATTAGCGGAACGCATTGCCTGATCACCGGTGACGTCAATCGCGATGGCAAACTCGACCTCATCGCCAACTCAGGCCGCGATCAGAAAGCGACGGAGTTCCCCAACTCGATCGCCTGGCTGGAAACGCCTGCTGATCCGCACTCAGCCGGGAACTGGGTGCGTCATGTGTTCGCCGACAAAGACGCTCCCGGCGGATCGCATTATATGGGTTTCGGCGACGCCAATGGTGATGGACGTCCTGATATTTCCTGCGCAGCGAAGGGTACGGACGGCTTCTCCAACGGACAGTGGTTTGCATGGTGGGAACAGCCCAGGGATCCGGCTGGCGTCTGGAAGAAGCATCTGCTCGCGAAGAATGAAGTAGGCGCCACAAACATCGTTCCCACTGACTTCGATGGTGACAGGCACACCGATTACTTCGCGACGCGTGGTCACGGCAAAGGCGTTCTTTGGTTTCGCGGCCCCGAATTCAAACAGATCGAGATCGATCCCGATATCGAGTTTCCTCATAGCCTCGCGGTGGCGGACATCAACGGCGACGGACATGCCGACGCCGTCACTTGTGGCAAGGAAGCCAACGGCGTGGCCGCGTGGTATGAGAATGATGGCAAGGGCGGATTCGCCAAACACATCATCCGTAACGACCAGGGCAGCTATGACCTGACGACCGTTGACATGGACGGCGATGGCGATCTGGACGTTCTCATCGCCGGTCATGCCAGCAGGAATCTTGTTTGGTTTCAGAATCCTTATTCAACAACTCGGCCATAGGCAAAGCCCATGACAAAGATAGCCCGGCGACACATTCTGCGAGGACTCGGCTCTCTCGCAACCGGAGCGTAACATCAAAGAACAGTTCGAGGCGACATTGGCGCGACTCGCCTAACCAGCGTCAGCAAAGAGGTGCGGGCCAAGGCGATGAAGACCGAGAAGAATGGCAAGAAGTAACGGACTCGAGCGCGGCCTGCCTGGCTACATCAGTTCCTTGTGACTCGACGCGTGGGCGAGGGACTGGAAGCCGAGCGTTTTCCTCGCCGGCGCCGCACCTCAAATGACTCTGGAAAACTCAGAAAATTCTGCGTTAAATTTCGTGGGGAGTGGAAGCGGACACGTGAGGAGCAACAATGGCAGGCATTTCCAATCAGGAAGACAACACACCTGACCCGCACGAAACTTTTCTGCGGCTGTGGACCCATCATGAGCCGGAGCTGCGCGCCTATGTCCGGTCCTGCTGCCCGAAAGCTCAGGAAGTGGACGACGTGATGCAGGAAGTCAGCGTCGCGGCTTTGCGGAAGTTTTCGACGCTTGATGACCATTCGGCGTTTGGGCCGTGGGCCTGTCTGATAGCCCGCTACGAATTGCTTTCGGCTCGTCGTCGGTATGCCCGGGATCGGCTGGTGCTGGCGGAGGATATCGTGGAATTACTGGCCGACGAGGGGGCTCAGGAGTTGCCGTTGCGTCACCAACAACTTCAGGCGCTGGATCACTGCATCGAAAAACTGCCGCGGGAGCGACGCGAACTGGCGGTGGCGGCTTATGCGCGGGACACAACGATCCGCAAGATGGCTGCACAGCTCAAACGCACGGAAGGCTCGCTGTATCAGCTCCTCGCGCGGACCCGGAAGGAGTTGCATCGCTGTATGGAAAAGACGCTCGCGGGAGCAGAATCATGAATGAAGACGAACTCAACCTGTTGCATCGATATCTGGACGGCGCGATCACTGCGGAGGAACTTGAATCGCTGGAGGAACTATTGCGCGGCAATGCGGAGGCTCGGGCTGCGCTCCGGTCGCTCGCCACGATCGACGCGAAGTGGCAGGAGATCGCTGCCGACGAGGCGTTCGGTAAGGTCAGTGAGCCGACGGCGCTAGCCGCGGGTGAAAGCATGGTCGCCCCTGGCGTTGGTAGCTCGATTGGAGCCCGGCCACTCTGGCTGGCACTGACCGCAATCGCGACTGCGATGGTCGTTGGTGCATTCGGCTGGTTCCGAGTTCCGGAAGGCACGCCGACTGAAGCTGATCGCGGCATTGCCAGAGTGATTCGGATCGAGGGCGACGGCACGGCTGGCGAGGATCGAATTGTCGTCGACGGGGTCGAGTTGTTCGCCGACGAAGATCTGGTCATGCAACAAGGCCTGATCGAACTGGCGTTTCGCGAAACCGGCGTGCATGTCATTGCGACAGCTCCGCTCAAGCTGAAGCTCAACAGCAACCAGCGTGTGTTGCTGCATGAGGGGCAGGTCAAGCTGGTCGTCCCACCGCAGGGAGTGGGGTTCGTTGTGGATACTGCAGAGCGAAAGTTTGTCGACTTGGGAACAAGCTTTGTTGTCACGGCAAGCTCGGATGGTTCGGAAGTTCTTGTTCTTGACGGGCTGATCTCTGTCGACGATCACGAGGGCGCATCGGAAGGCCTGATGCACGAAGGGGAATTCGCCAAGTACGGTCGAAACGGAAAACTGAAGAAGCGTTCGCCTTCACGGCGTTCCCTGGCATTACCCGAGTTATCGCTTTCGGCAACGAATCCAGGTGGCGGTTCCTTCAGCGGAGTGGTTCTTGGTTACGGTACCTCAACCACGCTGGCTAAGGAAAGGCTGGATAAGGATGTGATCGGGCAGGGTCTATTGCCGCTGATCCAGTCTGATTTTCGGGATCGAACTTGCGTGGAAGCATTCCAGCAAGGTGAGCCGCTCAGTTTTTGTGGCATCGCAGGAGCCTTTCACGAATTCCCTGACCGCACGGGTCTGACACCTTACTCACGCGAAGGCGGCTGGATGGCGTGGTATCACGGTCAGGTTCTTCCGCCTCGGCCGGGACGCTATCGATTCTGGGGTTACGCCGACAATCATCTGCTGGTTGCTATTGATGGAAAGCCTGTCTTTGAAGGATCGCGGCGTGATTCTTCATTTAAGAAACTTGGCATCCCGCGAACTGACAATCCCGCTTTGCCGTGTTTGATTGCACCAGCCGGTTTCGCCTGCAGTGAGTGGATCGAACTTAGCGGCGGCTCGGTCGAGCTCGATCTCCTTTTCGGAGACGTCGGTGGCAATATCACATCGGGTCTGCTGCTCGTCGAGCGGGAAGGCGACACCTACGAAGAAACATTCTGGGGCCAGCCGAAGTGGCCACTCTTTCTGACCGAAGCTCCAGGATCAGGCGAGGTTGCCGAGTTCGAGCGACTGATCAGTCACTTGGAAGAAAAGACGATGGGGTCGTTTTCGGTGGCAGAAGACGCTGTGTGGAAAGTGGCAAAGTGATTCGTAGCGAAACGACAGAGGAAAACGCGCAGGGCTGGACGTGAGACGCTGCTGAGTTTGAATAGAAAATGATATGGCGAATAGACGAACAATCAGATCCGTGCCGGCAACGACGATTGCCTTAGTTTCGATTCTCCTCACCGGGGAATGCTATGCCGAGGCACCCAGTCCGAACATCGTGATGATCTGCATCGACGATCTCAATGACTGGGTTGGGTTTCTTGGAGGGCACCCTCAAGCGTTGACACCTCACATGGACGCGTTGGCAAAGCGGGGTCAAATTTTCACCAACGCCCATTGTGCCGTGCCAGTCTGTACTTGCTCACGTGTCAGCGTGATGTCCGGACTCGCGGCAACGACGCACGGCAGTTATGAAATCGGGCCGAAGTACGAGGAGCTGCCTGCTCTGACCGACGTTCCCACGATGCAGCGTTACTTCAAAGACAATGGTTATTACACGCTGTCCGGCGGAAAGGTGTTGCATCACGGTTTCGGTGGAAGGTTAGCCGGTGACGTCGACCAATCGCTTGGTCGCAGGAAAAGTCCCAGGCCTCGCAAACCGATGAGCCGCCCCACTTCGTGGAGTGGGGCGTGGGACTGGGGAGCGTATCCAGAGACCGACGCTGAGATGGCTGACTTTGAATTGGCGCAGAACGCGGCCAAAGCGCTGCGGCAGGATTCCGGCAAACCGTTCTTCATGACAGTTGGTTTCTTTCGACCACATGTTCCTCTGTTTGTGCCCCCGAAGTGGTTCAGTCTTTACGAAGCGAATTCGTTGATGCTGCCCCGGAACCCGAAGTCGGACCTCGATGATCTTCCGAAGAACTTTCTTAGCATCAACGACTATGCCGTTGCTCCGACTCATGCCGAGGTCATCAGAGACGGCAAACAGAGGAGCCTGACACATGCCTATCTGGCATCGATCAGCTTCGTCGACCATTGCGTGGGTATTGTTGTGGATGCTCTGAAGTCCAGCCCGCATGCCGACAACACGGTAATCGTTCTGTGGAGCGATCACGGATTCCATCTTGGTGAGAAACAGCACTGGGCCAAGCGCACGCTGTGGGAAGAGTCGACGCGAGTTCCGCTCCTTTTTGCCGGAGCCGGTATCAAGCCGGGCAAGACATGCGCCGAACCGGCCAGTCTGATCGACATCTACCCGACGCTGGTCGAACTGTGCGGCTTGCCTGCGAATCGGCACCTCGAAGGAGTTTCCCTGGTTGCTCAACTCAACGATCCCACAACACTCAGGGAACGCCCGGCGATTACATCTTCGTACTTCGGCAATCACTCCATTCGCAGTCGAGACTGGCGATTGGTGGTTTATGAAGATGGAGCCGAAGAGCTGTACAACCATCGAAACGACCCCGACGAGTTCCACAACCTCGCCAGCGACCCGGCTCACAAGGCAAAGCGGGATCAGCTCGCCCGCTGGCTGCCCGAAAATGCAGCGCCTGAATTCAAAACCAAATCAGAACGATCCCGTGCGCGTGCAAAGTAAGGACTCCAACGAGGCAGTGCCTCAGACCATTCGAGCTAACGCTCGGAAACGCTCCGTTGTCGCTCAGAAAACTTAACTCAAGCTGAACAAGTTTGCGGAAATATGAAGTCCAACCCCATGAATTTTCGCTGTCTATTCCTTGCCGTTCTTGCCTTGCTTTTCTCGCCAATCGCAACATCCGCGGCGGGGCCGCTTTCGAATGGAACGTCGCGTTCCCCAAACGTCCTGTTCATTGCGATCGATGATTTGAATGACTGGGTGGGCTGTTTGGATCGTCATCCGCAGGTGAAGACTCCGAATATCGACGCGTTGGCGCAGCGTGGGACCTTGTTCACCAACGCTCATTGTCAGGCACCGATCTGTAATCCATCTCGCACCAGTGTGATGACTGGGCTGCGACCTTCGACGACCGGAGTGTATGCCCTGGCACCGTGGTTTCGGACGGTGGATGAATTGAAGGGACTTGTGACACTGCCACAGCATTTTTCGAAAGTTGGGTACACGACTTATACGGTGGGAAAGATTTACCATGGTCGAAATTGGAATAGCATGGGCGTGAAAGAGTTCGATGTGGTCGGCGAGACGGAACCGGGATTGAGTCCGAAAGAGAAACGCGTGGCGACTCCACGTGGTGGCCGTGGAATGGACTGGGCTGTTTATCCCTACAAGGAATCGGATCACAAGGACTGGAAAACAGCGAGTTGGGCTGTCGAGCAGCTGGATCAAAAACCAGAAGACCCGTTCTTCATAGCGGTCGGTTTTTCTCTGCCCCACGTGCCGTTGCTTGCCACTCAGAAGTGGTTTGATCTGTATCCCGAAGATGAGGTCATTCTGCCTCGCATGCTTTTGGATGATCGCAACGATACGCCGCGATTTAGCTGGTACCTCCACTGGAAGTTGCCAGAGCCGCGTCAAGAGTTTTTGCTGCAGGAAGGTGAGCAAATCAAAATTGTGCAGGCCTACCTCGCCAGTGTGAGTTTTGTCGATAGCCAGGTAGGGCGGGTACTCGATGCGTTGGAGCGAAACCAATTGTCTGACGACACGATCATCGTGCTTTGGTCCGACCACGGTTATCACCTGGGAGAAAAGCAAATCACAGGAAAGAACACGCTTTGGGATCGCTCGGCTCGAGTGCCTTTGATCTTTGCTGGACCGGGCGTAAAGGAAGGACAAAAGTCCAATCGGCCGGCGGAGCTATTGGATATGTATCCCACGCTGAGTGAGTTGTGTGGGCTGGAAATTCCTGAACACATCGAAGGCCTCAGCCTGGTGCCTCAATTGCAGGATGCAAAAGCGCCAAGAACTCGCCCCGCGATTACGACGGACAATCACGACAACCACGGTCTACGAACCGAGCGGTGGCGCTATATTCGATATGCGGATGGCTCGGAGGAACTTTACGACATGGTGAAAGATCCCAATGAGTTCACCAACCTGGCTGCTGATTCCCGCTACGCCGCCGAAAAACTGGCATTGAGAAAGCAGCTACCAAAAATCAACAGGAAACCGGTGGCAGGCAGCGCCAAAAGGATACTCATCTATAAAGACGGGGTCGCCAATTGGGAGGGACAGGACATTGATCCGAATAAAGCGATCCCGGATTGATCGGGTGGCCCGTCCTGCTTTTACTACCCACAACCATTGAAAACACATCAACGCTGAATAAGGCAAACATGACCAGATCCATAGAATCGCTCTCGACACTGCTGCTGCTCCCAGTTCTTGTTGCCACCGCCAATGCACAGGAAGTTGGATCCTCCAATACTGCCGTTCAGCGACCGAACATCGTTGTGCTGTTTGCAGATGACCTCGGCTATGGAGAACTCAGCTGCCAGGGGAATCCCGAAATTCCCACACCGCATATCGATTCGATTGCAGCCAATGGAGTGCGGTTTACTTCCGGCTACGTTGCCGGTCCGAATTGCAGCCCGTCTCGTGCGGGTCTGCTTACCGGACGTACGCCGACACGCTTTGGCTACGAGTTCAATCCTACCGGCGCTCGCAATGAAGAACCTGGATTCGGTCTTCCGCCTGAGGAAATCACGATTGGCGAGACTCTGCATGACGCCGGGTATACGACCGGCCTGATTGGCAAGTGGCATCAGGGCGGAGGCGCAAAGTATCACCCCTTCCGCCACGGCTTTGACGAGTTTTTCGGTTTCACTCACGAAGGCCATTACTTTGTGCCGCCGCCTTACAAAGGCGTAACGACGATGCTGCGTCGCAGAACACTGCCCGGCGGTGGCAAAGGCCGTTGGACCGGGAAGAAGGGTCTGATCTACGGAACGCATATGGGCAACGACGAACCGGACTACGACGCCAACAACCCGATCGTGCGCGGCGGCCAGCCTGTGGTGGAAACCGAATATCTCACTGATGCACTCACCCGAGAAGCCGTCGATTTCATCAACCGCCACGATGACAAGCCGTTCTTTCTGTACCTCGCCTATAACGCCGTCCACAGCCCGCTGCAGGGTGCGGACGCTTATATGAAGAAGTTCGCTCACATCGAAGACATCCATCGCCGCATCTTCGCGGCGATGCTGGCGAACATGGATGACAGCGTCGGCGCCGTCATGGAGCAACTGCGCATGTCGGGCCTGGAAGAAAACACGCTTGTGTTTTTCCTGAGTGACAACGGCGGCCCGACCCGAGAACTTACGTCTTCCAACCTGCCGTTACGTGGTGAGAAAGGGCAGATGTATGAAGGCGCGATCCGAATTCCCTTCATGGTCCAGTGGAAGGGCAAGCTGCCTGCGGGCAAAGTCTATCACAAGCCGGTCAGTTCGATGGATATCTTCGCCACGGCGTCCACGGTCGCGGGAGCGAAAATGCCGAAGCAGGTCGAAGGCGTGAATCTGCTTCCATATCTCACCGGCAAAGACAAAAGCCGACCGCACGAAACACTGTTCTGGCGTCAGGGTGGAAAGACCGCTCTGCGCCACGGCGACTGGAAACTCCTACGCATGGGCCGCAAGTTCGATCCCGGTAAAGCAAATTGGGAACTCTACAACCTGTCGAAGGACATCTCCGAAGAATCAAATCTGGCCGAGACCAACCCGGAACGCGTCACGGAATTACTGACGATCTGGGAAAAGATGAACAGTGAAATGAGCGAACCGCTGTTCTGATATGGAATGCTTAATCCTTCGCTGCGGGAATTGTCATTCGGAAATTCTCAGGAATTCCGCGTTGAATTCGTCCCGCGCCGGTAGCGACTCTTTAGGTACGCGTTCCTCTTGCTCTCGTGGCTTACCGCGAAACAACTCCATTCACTGAACCAGACAAAATGACGAGATCTCAGTTCGGTCAACTGACGTTCGAACAAACGAGTTGGATCATCGAGCCGGATTCGATTCAGGATGAGGATGACGGATTATGAGTAGGATTAAGATCAAGAGAAGAGAAGAGAAGAAGGAAATTGCAATGAGAATTCCGACAGCTGTCGTCGCAGCATTGTTACTGATCCCGTGCATCGTCCGCGCTGACGAACCACAGCGTTCGCCCGCGCGTTCGCAAACCTCGTCCACTCGGCCCAATATCCTGCTTATCGTTTCCGACGATCATGGCTGGGGTGACTTGCCGTCGAACTGGGACAAGACCGAAGTGCGACTTCCGACGTTGGAAGCTCTGGCCGCGAAAGGCGTACGGTTTACGAACTACCACACCGTCCCGCTTTGCGGACCATCGCGAGCGTGCATGTTCACCGGTCAATATTCGACGGAAAACGGCATGTGGCGAGGCCCCGGCAAACAGCCACTCGGATCGCCAGGATATCGCGGCATCAAGCGTGACGTGAAAATGCTATCGGAACATCTCTCCGCAGCCGGTTACAAAACGGGAGCGTTCGGCAAATGGCATATGGGCGAGCTTGAAGGGGAAATTCCGAACGACCGTGGCTTCGATCAGTTTCGCGGTTTTCTGGGAGGAGCTCACCCGTATTGGATTAAGGAAGGTCGGTCGAAGTTCATACACAACCGCGAACCGGACACGACTTCCAAAGGACACGCGACCGAGTTGTTTACCGGCTGGGCTGAAAAATTCATTCGTAAAAACGCGGCCAGGGATGATCCGTTCTTCTGTTACCTCGCCTACAACGCCGTGCACGGTCCTCTTCGAGTCGACAAATCGAAACCCGCCTCCGCGCCGGAAGCGTGGGTGAAGAAAGCACTCGATCGAGGCGTCAGTTTTCTGCGCAGCGATTATGTCGCCATTCTCGAACACATGGATTACAACATTGGCCAGTTGGTCGACCTGTTGGATGAATTGGACATCGCCGATAACACACTCGTCGTCTTCGTCAGCGACAACGGAGGCTGCAAGATGGAAGAAGCCGCAGCGGGCGGCAGGTTTCCCGGCAACAACGGACCGTTTACAGGAGGTAAGGCGACAACGTATCAGGGCGGGCTGAACGTGCCATTCCTAATGAATTGGAAAGCCCAACTGCCTCAAGGCATGGTGTCAAATCAGCAGGTCATGCATTGCGATGTGTTTGCGACCTTGCTCGACTCAGCCGCGATTCCCGTTCCGAAAATCAATGGCAAGAACCCGGTTCGCGGGATATCTTTGATCCCACACATGCTGTCCGCCGGCAAGACAACCATCGCAAAGCGAACGATGATCTTCGAGCTATGGGGAAACATCGGCCTGCGAAAAGGTGACTACAAACTATGGAGCCAAATCGGCCGAGAGCACTCGCCGGATTGGGCCGCGATGATTGCTGAACTGAAACGCACCGATCTTTCCCTCTTCGACCTCAGCAAAGACGTCGCCGAGAAGAATGATCTCCGGACAAAGCTCCCTGAAGTTTACACCTCGCTCAAGACAGAACTGATCGATCATCTTTCCAATATCAACACACAGTATCCCGGCGGTGGAAGTGCCGGCGTTCTGCAAAAAGAGAAGCCGAAACCTACGAAGACGACACCCACACCCATTCCCAAACGCCGGTCGCCGGATCAGTTCGTCAAAAATCGAGATCGCAATGGTGATGGATCGATCACACTGCAAGAATACATCGGCAACCCCAAAGGTCGCAACGTTCCCGCATTGACCAAGCGATTCAATCAGATCGACTCCAATGGCGATGGCAAGCTGCAGCTCGATGAATTGAAAGAGCAAACGAAATGAACGACGGAAAACGAACCATCATTGCGTGCCTATTGACACTTGCGCTTAGCCCAATCTTGACGTCCGCTGCGTTTGCTCAACCAGCGGCGATCCTGGAGCATGCGCAACAGATTGATCAACTGGTCGCCCGGCAGTTGAAGCAGGTCGGTCAAGAGCGCCGCCCCGGCATCGATGACTACACATTTTGTCGCCGGGTTTATCTGGATGCCGTCGGTCGCATTCCCACGATCGACGAATTGGATAACTTTATCGCGGACCAGCAGGCTGACAAACGTTCGCGATTGATCTGCAAGCTGCTCAGCTCCAAAGGCTACTCGAGTCACTGGTACAACTACTGGGCTGATCTGTTTCGAGTGAAATACGTCGGGGACAAATTGCACCACCCCGGAAATTATTCGGAGTGGATCAAGGAAGCCCTCCGCAGCAACAAGCCGTACGATCAAATGGCTCATGAACTGATCAACGCCAGCGGTCCACTTTACAAGCCTGGCAACGGAGCCACCGGGTTCTACGCCCGTGAACCCATGCCACTGGATCATCTGGCCAATTCGGTGAAAACCTTTCTGGGGCTAAGCATCGAATGTGCTCAGTGTCATGATCACCCCTTCGATGATTGGACACAGAAGGACTTTTACAAACTGGCGGCCTTCAGTTCGAAGACTCACTTGAGAGTCGATCCTACACCTGATCTGGAAAAGAAGAAGTATGCCAGGGATCGCAAGATCCTGAAGAACAAAAGTTTTGACGAATGGATCGTCTACCGTGAATCTCTGCGTGTAAAGCATGCCGCGATTTATGGAAACGGCACCGGGTTCATGCGACTGCCGCATGATTATCAGTACGAAGATGGCAAACCTTTTGACGCCATGGAAGCCGATGTTCTGTTTGGCAAAATGCCCAAGCTGGATCACAAACTCACCAAAGCCAACATCGATGCTCTCAGGAAGAACAACTTTGGACCGCAGATCAATTCTCGCGAATCTCTGGCCGACTGGATGGTCTCTGCCGAGAACCCCATGTTCACCAAATCCGTGGTGAATCGCTTGTGGCGTCAGGTCATGGGCACAGAACTGGTTGGACCACTGGGCGGTTTAACGCAAGACGCAATGGGCGACCATCCGGAATTGACGCAGCAACTAATCGCGATCATGAAAGCAACGGATTATGACCTCAAAAACTTCTTGAGCGTCCTTTTCAACAGCAAGACCTACCAAAGCAAGTCGTTGGCGCTCAATGCAGACGCCCCCGATTATCTTCTGGATGGCCCCATCGTGCGAAGGATCTCTGCCGAAGTCATCGTGGACTCATTCCTGAGCCTCAAGACCGAAACGCCCGATCGATATGTGGCGACGGAATTCCGGTGGGATGGCTTCACACATTTTTACGATCAATCACAAGAGATGGGCGTGAAGGACTTCGTGAAGTATTCGACCAACGGACCTGGCCGCGGCGCATTTCAAAATCGCGTTGAAAATCAAGCAAGAAAACGCAATGGAGCTGTGGGTCCTAAGCATCTATGGAGGGTCTCTTCCTACGGCAAAGCCGACCGCGGGCACGATGTCGCCATGTTGTTGGGGAAATCCGATCGCGATTTAATTGATGGCGCAAACGCGGAACCCAACATTCCTCAGATCCTGTATCTGATGAACGGCGATTTGGAACACGAAATCACCACGCACCCCAAGGCCTATCTGCATCGCAAGCTGGATGGGGCCATCAGGCCTGACAAGCGAATGGAAATCATTTGGAAGGCGATTTTGGGTCGCTTGCCAAAAGAGTCAGAGAAGCCATTGTTTTCCAACGATCAGGATGACCTGATCTGGGCACTGCTCAACTCCAACGAATTCCGATTTATCAGATAGACATATGAAACGTCGAAAATTTATCTACAGCGTCGGCATGACAGGGATGTCTCTGCCTTTCTTGAATGCCAATTCCGCAGCAGCCGCAGCAGGGCAAGCACCCAAAGCCAGGTCGGTGATCAACATCTTTCTGTCTGGTGGCTTGAGTCAGTATGACAGCTTTAACATGGATGTTGACAAAGCGGTCATTGCGGATTCAAAGATCATCAAAAGCAATGTCGACGGCGTCCGGGTGAGTCATTACTTCCCCACGCTGGCTCAGCAGATGGACAAGCTGCTGGTTATCAATTCCATGAAGTCCAACCAGGGTGCCCACCCAGCGGGGATTTACAAGATGTTGACCAGCTACGACCCGCGATCGTCGATCACACATCCTGAACTTGGAGCCTGGATCAGCAAACGCTTAACCACCAATCAGGACAGCCTGCCAAACTTTGTCAGCATCGGCAAAGGCAGTGCTGGGACGGCCGGATTTTTCCCGGGGCAGTGGGCGGCATTGCCCGTCAGGAATACGAGCACCGGGATCGATTTTGTGAACCGGAATGCTGCAGTCAAAAAAGCTAAGTTCAAGAAGCGACTCAGTATTCTGGATTCGTTGAATGGAGATTTCGATCAGGAGCATGGCACCAAGGATACGCGGGCCTATGTCGACACCTACAAGGGCTCGCTGAAGTTCATGAACTCGAAGGATATTGATGCCTTCGATCTTGAGAATGAAAACAAGTACATTGCTGGTCTGTATGACAAGCAGGAATTCAGTCGCAGTTGTATGTTGGCAGGTCGACTTGTTGAACGTGGCGTGCGTTACGTCAAAGTGGAATTAGGTGGCTGGGATTATCACGATGACCTTTACGGCAAGTTGCCATCCAACGCCGGCAAGCTGGACAAAGGCTTGTCGTCGCTGCTAACGCACCTGACAGAAAAGAGTTTATTGGATTCGACACTGGTCGTTGTCTCAACGGAGTTCGGCAGGAAGCCGGGCGTGAATCCGAACAAGGGCCGAGATCATCACCCGGACGGTTTCACCTGCCTGCTGGCCGGCGCTGGCGTCAAGGCGGGACAGATCTACGGCACCACAACGAAAGATGGCCAAACAGCCGCCGACGATGTGCTGGACGTGACCGATTTCAACGCGACGATCGCCTGGAGACTCGGCATTGACCTCGCGCATGAGGAAAAGAGTCCCAGTGGCCGCCCCTTCAAACTGGCCGATGATGGCGAAGCTCGCAAAGAGTTGTTCGCCTGATCGCAGGTCCTTATCGGTTCTTGCGAGCGACAAGGCGCTAGCCGTAGGTGAATTTACAGGAAAAACCGAACGCGTAAGAACCGGCGGCTAGCGCCGTGCCGCTCACAATGCAAAGATTCACAGGCCCAAAGTGAGGATGAAATCTAGAGTCAGTGCCATTCGGCCAAAGACACCAACGCATCCGTCCTCACCAAATTCGCCGGGTAGTTCTTGGTCTTGGGCTTCCTGAATCGCGATCTGTAAATTCTCAGAATTTCCGCGTTGAATTCGTCCCGGGCCGGTAGCGACTCTTTAGGTACGCATTCCTCTTGCTCCCATGCCGCGCCACGAAACAACTCCATTCACTGAACCAGAAAAAATGACGAGATCGATGAAACTCCTCTCCGTACTCATCCTGATTCCTGTTCTCTGTTCTGCCGCCAGCGCTCAGGAATTCCAGTCACTCTTCAATGGCAAAGACCTTTCCGGCTGGGCTGGAAAGACGGAGTTCTGGTCCGTTAAGGACGGGGCCATCTTTGGCCAGACGACAAAAGACAAGCCAACCAAAGGCAATACATTCCTCGTCTGGCAGGGCGGTGACGTTGGCGACTTTGTGTTTAAAACGAAGGTTCGCTTTTCAGGGAATAACTCGGGCGTGCAATACCGCAGCGAATTGGTCGGCAAGCCTGAAGATTTTGTCGCCAAAGGCTATCAGGCCGACTTGCATCCGAAGCCCGAGTTCTTCGGGATGTTGTATGCAGAAAAGTGGCGCGGAATTGTGGCCAAACGATTTCAGAAGGTCGTTGTTGGGACTGACGGCAAGCCGAAAGTTGTCGGTGAAGTTGGCGACAAGAATCAGAAGCTAGTTGACACCGAATGGAACGAACTGACCATCATCGCGGTCGGGAACCGGCAGATTCATCAGGTCAACGGCGTCACCACGATGGATTTGACGGACAATCATCCGGAAGCAAAACGAAAGGGAATTCTTGCGCTGCAGCTCCACGCCGGAAAACCAATGACGGTCGAATTCAAAGACATCGGGCTGCGTCATGTGAAGGGCAAGAAGGCAAAGGCGGCGATCGATGCCGTTGTTGTGAAGCCCGGCAACACGGCGACTCCCATCGACCGCATCAAAGTTGCCAGGGGATTCAAAGCAGAACTGCTGTATTCCGTTCCCGGCGATACGCACGGTTCATGGGTCAATCTCTGCACCGACAACAAAGGTCGGCTGCTGGTCAGCGATCAATTCGGCGGGTTGTATCGAATAACGCCGCCTGCGAATGGAAAAACACTGAGTGCCGCCGATGTGCAGCCTGTTCCGGCCGACATTCGAGCCGTCAACGGAATGGTCTGGAAAGATGACGCCTTGTATGTCGGGGTCAATGACTACGAAAAGAAGATTCCGTCAGGCCTGTACCGGGTCACGGACAGCGATGGAGACGATCAGCTGGACAAGGTCGAGGCATTGCGAACTCTTGACGCGCGAGGCGATCATGGAGTTCACGCCATCGTGCCCAGCCCGGATGGCCAGTCGTTGTTCCTGATCACTGGCAACAGCACCAAGCCAACGGAGCTGGCGGAAACGTCGCAAGTCCCACATGTCTGGGGCGAAGATCATCTTCTGCCGAGTTTCCCCGACGGGCGCGGGCACAACAAAGGTGTTCTTGCACCGGGAGGCATAATTTACAAAGTCGATTGGGATGGAAAATCGTTTGAAGCGTACGCCAACGGGTTTCGCAACATTTTCGATGCCGCCTTCAATCGCGACGGAGAACTGTTCACTTACGATGCCGACATGGAATACGACTTTAATATGCCGTGGTATCGTCCGACACGAATTTGCCACGTCACTAGCGGAGCCGAATACGGTTGGCGAAATGGTGCCGGTAAACGCCCGGTCTTCTACGCCGACAACCTGCCGCCGGTTCTGGACATTGGACCGGGGTCGCCGACGGGCACAACCTTCGGCTACGGAGCGAAGTTTCCCGCGAAGTATCAGAACGCGTTGTATGCACTCGACTGGAGTTGGGGAAAACTCTACGCCGTTCATTTGAAGCCGGACGGTTCGACGTATACGGCAACCAAAGAAGAATTCGTCACCGGCGCTCCGCTGCCGATCACAGATGCGATTATTCACCCAGGCGATGGCGCGATGTACTTCACGATTGGCGGCCGAAAAGTGCAGTCCGGCCTCTACCGCGTCACATACGTCGGCGATGAATCGACAGAACCCGTAGCTGAAGTCGCCAAGACTTCAGACTCCGATCAGGGCGCTTCGGAACTCTTGACGAGTTCGGCTACAGCGAGAAAGACACGCCACGACTTAGAAGTATTCCACGGCGGACAGAACACCGAGGCCATCAAAGCCGCATGGCCACATTTGTCGAGTTCAGATCGATTCATCCGCTTTGCCGCGCGAACAGCCATCGAGCATCAGCCCGTAGGGACATGGGCAGATAAAGCGCTGATCGAATCCGATCCGCAGAAACAGGTGGTCGCTCTGCTGGCTCTGGCGCGAGTCAGCGGCGAATGCCCACAGCACCGAACACGTACCGCCGCACCGGTCAACACGGAAATGCGTGACAGAATGCTGACCGCTCTTCTGGCGATTGACTTGCCGAAACTGGACGCGACCAGCCAGCTGACATTGCAGCGGACACTGCAAATCATCCTCAATCGCTTCGGCCGACCCGATGATGCGACCGTTCAGAAACTGATCGCAGCCGTCGATCCGCTGTTCCCATCCGAATCAGCCGACCTGAACTGGCTGTTGTGCGAAACACTTGCCTACCTTCAGTCACCAACCGTGGCCACAAAGGCCATGGCGCTGATCGGGTCCGCTCCGACTCAGGAAGAACAAGTGCAATACGCCCGCTCGATCCGAATGCTGAAATCCGGTTGGACCGATGAATTGCATACCGCTTACTTTGAGTGGTTCCTCAAAGCCTCAAACTACCGAGGTGGAGCAAGCTTCGCAAAATTCATTGAGTTTATCCGCACCGACGCCGTGGCATCGCTTAGCGAAACTCAAACAGAGTCGCTTAAAGCAATCCTCGCGAAGAAACCGGTGAAGAAGTCCGTGCTGGAAAACCTCGGTGCCATCTTCACGGGTCGAAAAGAAACCAAATGGACGCTGGATGAATTGTCACAGGCAGCTCGAACAGAACTCAAGCAACGAGACTTTTCCAACGGCCGCGCGATGTTTGCCGCAGCCGGATGTTACGCCTGCCATCGCTTCAGCAATCAGGGAGGCATGACCGGACCGGATCTGACAACTGCCGGCCGACGCTATTCGGCCCATGATCTGTTGGATCAGGTGATCAATCCCAGCAAGGTTATCAACGACCAATTTTCGGCCGTGTCAATCCTCACAGACGAAGGCCTTGTTCACACCGGTGTCATCGTCAACCTGGGTGTCAGAAAAGATGGCGATATTCTGGTGCTTAACACAGACCTCACAGACCCCAACAAGCAGGTCACAATCGATCGAAATACAATTGACGAACTGATCGTGTCGAAGACATCACCGATGCCAGTGGGCCTGTTCAATCGGATGACGGAGGGCGAAATTCTTGATCTAATCGCGTACCTCATCAGCAGCGGTGATTCCGCGCACGAGTACTTTCAGAAATGATTTAGTGATCGCCGATGCGGCGCACTCGCAACCAAATCCCAAAAATCTCACACAAAGGCACGAAGACACAAAGGCGGGACCAATTTCTTCGTGGCTTCGTGCCTTTGTGCGAGAACCTCGGTCTAATTACGCTATACCGCATTCTGAGATCCTGCCTGACTTTCTCACGCAATTTCTCCCTCGCTGCCGCGTCGGGTTACCAATAGTTTTCAAACCGGCTCTATGAAGAAGAATATGAATATGATTCGCAGCCTGCTGCCACTCTGTTTGATCGTATCAACCGCGACCGCCGCTGAATCGAAGCCGCCTAACATCGTTTTGATTCTGTCCGATGACCAGGGCTATACCGATTACGGATTCATGGGGCATCCGGAAATCGAAACGCCTCATCTCGACAAACTCGCATCGGAAAGCGCGTTGTTCCGGCGAGGTTATGTTCCGACTGCGTTATGCCGGCCTTCGTTGATGACGCTGATCACTGGCCTGTATTCGCACCAGAACAAAACGACCGGAAACGATCCGGCGAACACGCCTGCCAACAAGGCTCACGCTGAGAAGGCGGGCAAGGATGCGAGAGAACTCCTCATCTCGCACATTGATCAGACTGGTGCCCTTCCTCAGTGGCTGGCGAAGAAGGGCTATGTCAGCCACCAGAGCGGTAAGTGGTGGGAAGGTTCTTATCAACGAGGCGGATTTACTGAGGGCATGACCAAGGGGTTTCCCAACAAGGGCGGACGACACGGCGATGCGGGTCTCAGGATCGGACGCGATGGTTTGGGGCCGGTCACCGATTTTATCGATCGTAGCGTGGCAGCAAAAAAGCCGTTCTTTGTTTGGTACGCACCGTTCATGCCACATACACCGCACACTCCTCCGGCACGGCTGCTTGAGAAGTACACGGCGAAGGGAGTTCACGAACGGATCGCGAAATATTACGCGATGTGTGAATGGTTCGATGAAACCTGCGGCGCTTTGGTCAATCACATCGACGACTCGGGCCTCAAAGAAAACACGATTTTCGTCTACGTCTGCGACAACGGCTGGATTCAGACCGAGAAAGGCAGTTACGCACCACGATCCAAACGCAGCCCCAACGAATTTGGAACGCGTACGCCGATCATGTTCCGCTGGCCGGGAACCATTCCTGCAGCCGACCGCCCTGAACTTTGTTCGTCGATTGATTTTGTCCCGACCGTTCTGGCAGCCGCTGGAGCAACCGGTCCGCACGATTTCCCTGGGCTTAATCTTCTTCCGGAACTGAAGTCTGCAAAGGCCATCGAGCGAAATACGTTGTTCGGCGAATCGTTTGCCCACGACATCGCCGACATCGAAAATCCCCAGGCGTCGCTTCTGTATCGCTGGGTGATCCGCGGCCACGACAAGCTGCTGCTGACCTACGATGGAGCGCCGGGAAAAATGAAATATGCGCCCGAAGGTGGGGCCCCCCAGCTGTATGATCTGAAGGGTGATCCTGACGAGAAGGTCAACCTCGCTTCAAAGAAGCCCGATCTCGTGCTGGAACTCAGCGGCCTTCTCACAGATTGGTATGACCCAACCGAACGCCAGGCCGGCAGAGTTTCCAGTAAGAAACAACCGGCTCCGCCAAAGCGCCGACGTGCGAGAAGAAAAGAGTAGACAGATTCAGGCCAACGGTCATGTTGTACGCCAAACTTTGATCAAACATGTGAGTAACGATCCGCAAATGTAGTCGATCGACACCTAAAGAGATTTCGGTAGCGGTACTCGTCAAGAGTTTCGGTCAACACGGTGAATTTCCGAAAGTCTCGACGACTTCCGCTACGAACGGCACGTGCTTTTCCCCTGGCTCACGAACACCCCCTTCCGGACGTAATCACACATGACTCACTCGACTTTCATCTTCAGGTGCCTCCTGGTCGTAGTGGCCGTCGCATCCACAACAGCCACGGTTTGGGCCAGCGACAAACCACGCCCCGACATTGTCTTCATCATCGTGGATGATCTGAACGACTGGGTGGGATGTCTTGGTGGGCATCCCGACGCCAAGTCGCCCAACATCGACGCCCTCGCCGCCAGCGGCATGCTTTTCTCTCACGCATACTGCAACTCGCCTCAATGTCGTCCCTCGCGCACCAGCCTGCTGACCGGCGTCTATCCCTTCAAGACAGGAACCTATTTCAACGCCAAAGATCGCAACGAAACGAAAACCACGACGCCCACGCTTCAACAGTTCTTCATGGACAGCGGTTACCGCGTTGCCAGCGGCGGCAAAGTCTTCCATGGGAATCCCGGAAAGGTGGGCGATTCGTTATTCAACAGGCCACGAGATCCCAAGCCTCCGAAGGGCGAGGACAAGTTCAATGCCTTGAAAGCACCCAACGACGGCTATGCTCTCGACGTCGCTGACGAGAAGATGGGAGATTACAAGGTCGCAACGTGGGCGACCGAGCAATGGCAGACCGTCACTGACAAACCGCTCTTCATGTCGGTCGGCTTCTACCGTCCGCATCGTCCCTTGCAGGTGCCGAAGCCCTGGTTCGATCAATTTCCGCTCGAATCAATCCGACGCCCCGCCGAACCTGACGGCGTGGATGACTGGGACGACATGCCGGAGTTCGCTCGCCGTCTTGCTCGAACGCACGCCCACAAACCGCTTCACAAAGGCTTGAGCGATCACGAATACATTGTCGCCAACAATGAGTGGGACGCGACCATCCGTGCCTACCACGCATCCATTGCTTTTGTCGATCGTCAAATTGGCCGCTTCGTCACGCAACTGAAACAGAACCCGCGCGGGCGTGAAACCTTCGTGATGCTGGTGAGCGACCACGGCTGGCATCTGGGCGAGAAGAAACACTGGTGCAAGGGAGCCATCTGGGAACAGACCACGCACATTCCCTTCATCGTCCACGGCCCCGGAATCAAGACCGGTTCCACCTGCACTCAACCCGTCAGCCTGATCGACGTCTATCCCTCTTTGGTCGATCTCGCAGGACTCGACACTCCCGAGTGGCTCGACGGAACATCCATCAAGCCCCAACTGGCCGAGCCGTCCTCTCCCCGTCCGCCAGCGATTTCATCTTACGGAGAAGGCAACACATCGATTCGAACCGAACGCTGGCGCTACATCCGTTACGAAGACGGCTCCGAAGAACTGTATGACCACAGGGTCGATCCCAACGAATGGACAAACCTCGCGAACAAACCGGAGCACATGAAGACGAAGAAGCCGTTGGCCCGAATGATCCCGGCAAATCAGCATCCAGGCCTGAAAGTGCAGAGTTGGTTCGACAAGTTTCAAAAGTGAACAAGACCCCAAAGAGAATTCAAGTCCATGAAGAACTGTAGAAACACCGTCCTGTGCGCGGCGCTTGCACTGCTGTGCGGCCTTTTGCCACACATTGCCAATGCTGCCGATCAGCCCAACATCGTGCTGATCTTTATTGACGACCTGGGTTGGAAGGATGTCGGGTGCTATGGCAACGATTTCGTGGAGACTCCTCGGATTGATCGGCTGGCTGCCGAAGGAGTTCGGTTTACCGATTTCTACGCTGCCGGAGCCGTTTGTTCGCCGACGCGATGTGCTTTGCAGTCGGGGCAGAATCAGGCCCGAATCGGTATTACGGCTCATATTCCTGGTCACTGGCGACCGTTTGAACGAGTGATTACGCCGCGCCCCACCATGGCGTTGCCACTTGATACGGTTACTATCGCTGAAGCTCTCAAGTCAGCGGGTTACACGACCGGCTACGTGGGGAAATGGCATCTCGGTACCGGACCGCAGTATCAACCCGATCGGCAGGGGTATGACTTCTCGGCTGTGATCAACGGACCGCATCTGCCGGGTAAATACCGCGTTCAGGGACGGCCCGATCTAAAGCCCGGAACGAATCAATACCGGACAGACTTTGAAGCGGATCAGTGTGTCGACTTTATCAAGGAAAACAACAAGCGACCATTCTTTCTGATGTTGTCACCCTACGCCGTTCACATTCCGTTGGGAGCGATGTCGGACAAGGTCGAGAAGTACCGGCGGAAATCGGCGGAGCAGAAACGCGAACTCCCGCATCCCGTGTACGCCGCGATGATTGAACACTGTGACGAAATGGTTGGGCGAGTTATCGATGCGATTGACGACAACGGACTGAGTGATAACACAATGATCATCTTTACCTCAGACAACGGTGGCCTCTATCGACGTTACGACTACCGCGAACACGCGGATGACACGGTTGCCGATCTTGCTCCTCTGAAGGGTGAAAAAGGATCATTGCACGAAGGCGGAGTTCGTGTGCCGCTGATCGTGAAGTACCCGCCGCTTAGCAAGGGCGGCACAGTCTGTTCTGAGCCCACGATCACTTATGACTTCTATCCGACAGTCGTTGAACTGGCTGGTGGAAACTTACCGCAGAACCAAACCGTCGATGGACACAGTTTGAAGCCATTGCTTTCCGATCCACTCGCGCAACTCAAGCGCGACGCACTGCACTGGCACTATCCTCACTATCACCACGACCGACCGGCCGGCAGCATTCGTGAACGTGACTGGAAACTCATCGAGTATCTCGACGGCACGGGGGACATCGAGCTCTACCAGATTGGCAAAGACATCGGGGAAACAAAGAACCTTGCTTCCGAACGTCCCGGTCGCGTTGCTGACCTGAAGAAGAAGTTACAGGCCTGGCGTCAGGATGCGCTGGCCCGCATGCCAATTCCCAACCCAAGCTACGATCCCGACCGCGCCGCCGAGTGGTGGAGTGTTCGCAACGGTCAACCAATCGACAGCGACAAACGTATGCGATTTCCACCGACGGAAAAGGACCAGTGATTCGCCGACGAAAGTGCCGTTGACGGCAGGTTCACAACTAAGCCCCAAAATCCCAAACAGAGCTATACCGGAATGAATCCAACAAGCCGACTCGCCACCATCCTGTTTGTGTCGATCATTGCGTTGACGCCGTCGTTGACGCAGGCAGACGTGACACTTCCCAGTATCTTCTCCAGCAACATGGTGCTTCAACGGGAATTGGCCGTACCCATTTGGGGAACAGCTGACCCGGGCGAAGAAGTCACTGTGACATTCGCAGGCCAGTCGAAACAGACAAAGGCAGACTCGGATGGCAAGTGGATGGTCCGGCTAGCTCCGCTCGCCACATCGAACCAGGCACAGAGGTTGCTTGTTGAAGGAACGAATAGGCTGGAACTTTCTGGTGTACTGGTTGGCGAAGTTTGGCTGTGCAGCGGGCAGTCGAACATGGCGGATTCGTTCAGCTCGAGCAAGAATCGATTTATCGAACCGGAGTATTTCGAGAAGGGCCTGGCCCGAATGCGCGTCTCCACTCGGCACGGTTGGACGGGGATCGATGAGAAGACACAGCGGAGCGTTTCTCGCGTCGGGTTCTACTTTGGCGAAAAACTGTACCGAGAACTGAATGTCCCGATCGGTCTGATCCTGCGATACAACTCCGGGACACCCATCCAGGCCTGGATCCCGAAACACGATTCAGAGGTTATTCGAAAACGGCTCAGCATTCCCGAGGGCTGGAATGACGTGCAGGAAAACCGAAACCCAGGCGTTCAGTACGCCGATAAAATTGATCCGATCGTCCCCGTTTGTTTTCGAGGTGTGATCTGGTACCAGGGCGAGCGAAATGCCAAAGCACAGACGGGCTACGAATATCGGCAGTTGCTTCCCTTCATGATTGACAATTGGCGCGCGCTGTTTGCTCATCGTGCGGGAGTGCCGGAACGAAAGTTCCCCTTCTATTACGTTCAAGTTCCCACTCAGGATGCGACGGGCGAGTGGCCGTGGCTGCGAGACGCCATGAGACGAACGCTGGCAAACACGCAAAACACCGGGATGGCGGTCTTCTATGACCACGGCCCAAGTTTACACCCACATGACAAACAGCATGCGGGGCAGCGTCTGGCTCTGTGGGCACTGGCGAAAGACTACGGCAGATCGGAGTTGCCCTATTCAGGGCCACTGCTAAAGAGCGTTGAATTTCACGGCAACATTGCTCAACTTTCCTTCGACTATGTTGTAGATGGACTCAGCAATCCCACCGGTAATGACTCGAGCCTCGACTTCTTTGAAATCGCTGGCGAAGACGGCAAGTACGTTGCGGCTAACGCAAAGATCGTTGGTGACCAGGTTCATGTGACCAGTCTGCAGATCGGCGACCCGAAATACGTGCGGTACCTGTTTCGCAAGCCAGAACCTGATCCCGCCATTAGTCTTGTCAACTCAGCGGGTCTGCCTGCATCGAGCTTCATGACGGATGAATTCAAGCCGCCGCGAGAACCAATCACGCAGAACGCGCCGAAGAGAGAACTTACCGAAGCTGAATTGGCAGAACGCAAAGCAAATCGAATCGCCAAACGAGCCAAAGGCGCCGAACAACAGAAGCTGTCGGGTAAAACGTCGCCAGCCAAAGCAATGACAACACAGGACGCCGGCTTACTGACGGAAGCTGATGGGCTTGCACCGGAAGTCACGGATTTGTCGTCCGAAGATATTTCATACGCCAAAGAGCAGCATCTTTCCGATCTTGAGCGACCGTTTATTGACACTGCGCCTGAGGACATGGCGGACGGAATTGAAGTCGGTGAACTTGGCAGCGATAGCGGCAATAAGAAGATGATCCTGGCATTGGCCCGAGAGATTGCCGCCGGTCAGCACGGAGACGTCGACAGCCTGTTGATTCACCATGATGGACGACTGATTTTCGAGTCGTACTTTCGACGTGGGCGAGCCAACTATCCTCATTACCAAATGTCGATCACCAAATCCTACACGGCATTGGTATTGGGCCGCGCCATTCGACTGGGCCATTTGAAGATGTCCGACCTGGATCGACCTGTGCTCGACTTCCTGACGGACATCGAACAGAGCAAACTCGCCGCAGGCAGTGACACGATCACGTTGAACGACGCGTTGAACATGCACTCCGGGATTCGCGTCGACAAAGAAACGGTCGCTGAACTCCGAAAGTCAGCGAGCAGATTGAAAGGGCAAGGCCAGATTCAGGCGTACCTTGAAAATACGGCGCCGATCACAACAGAGTCCAGGCAATATAAGTACCAATCATCTGACCCGTCGATTGTGATGCAGGTGATCGAAACCGCGGTGCCGGGAACGTCTCGTGAATTCATCAATAGGGAATTGCTCAAGCCGTTGGGGATTTCCAACTTCGGTTGGCAGGATGACGTGAGCGGATTGCCGAAATCAGCCGCTGGCAGCAGCATGAGGTCTCGCGACATGATCAAGTGGGGGATGCTGGTTCAGAACGGCGGCGAGTGGGATGGCGAACAATTGATCCCGGCCGATTTCATCCAAAAAGCGACTTCCAGAATCCACACCAATCCACAGGAAACGTCGTACGGCTTCTTTTGGTGGCGCAACAGCGTCGACGTCAACGGAAAGACGTACGACATGAAGTCAGGCCGCGGGGCCAGTGGTCAGTTCATCATGATGATTGATGAACTGAATTTGATCATCGCCATCACATCTCACAACAAAGGCATGGGCAAAATGCTCAACACAGCGCCGGAACGAATCATCCCGGCAATTGTGAAGGGTTTTAAATAGAGGCTCCATTTTCCCCTCAACGAGCCCGGCCCAGAATGGAAAAACCAACCAGAAATGAGGGCCGACATCGTATTTTCGTTTTTTCTGTTACGTTGACGGCATTTCGTGGAAATACCCCGTAGCCATGCTCAACGAACAGGAACAATTGCGATTCATGCGACTCTGGACTGCCGCTCAGCCGGCGGTGTCGGGGTATGTGAGGTCGCTGGTGCGCGATCGTGCGGTGGCGGATGAAGTTCTGCAGGAAACGTCGCTCGTCCTTTTTCGTCGGTTTGACGAGTACGACGAGCAACGGCCGTTTGTCGCGTGGGCTCTGGGCATCGCCAGATTTCAGGTGCTCAGCCTGAACCGCGATGCAGCGCGCAGTCGTGTCGCGTTTGATACGAATCTGCTGGCGCGGTTCACCGAGACATGGGGCGAGCTGGCGCCGGGTGCGTCTGACCGTTCGCTCTTTCTGCAGGACTGCATTCAGCGACTGGCGGCTCGGGCGAGGCAGATGGTGCGGCTGCGTTATTACGAAGAGCTGACGGCCGAAGAGATGGCGCGGCAGCTCGGTGGAACGGGAGCGGCTGTGCGAGTCGCTCTGCAGCGGATTCGCCAGCAACTGCGCGAATGTGTGGAGCGGCAGCTTCGTGCAGAAGGAGAAACGCCATGACCGATCCGGAGAAACTCATCGCCGCCTGGCTGGACGGCTCGCTGAATGAAGCTGAACAGGCTGAGCTGAATGATTGGCTGAAGACCGACGATGAGAACATGCGACGGTTCACCGATGCCGCGATGTTCGAACAGCAGATTCAATCAGCGACCGTCGCCGTTGAAGAACAGACTGCTGCCGCGAGCTTCAACGCATCTGTTGGTGGTGCGCCGCGGCGTGAGTTCAGCCGCCGGTCGTTCGCAGTCTTCGCGGCGGCCTTGGTTGTCATTCTGGCTCTGGTTTTCTGGCCGCAACATCCTGCTGACAGGACTTTCGCAACTCTGGAGCAGACACGAGCTGCGTTGTGGGAAAGCGGCGATTTACCGACGGCAGATGGAAGTCGGCTGGAACAGGGAACGCTGCGGCTCGCCGAGGGGCTGGCCACACTGAAATTCGATTCAGGAGCTGAGGTCGTTCTGGAAGCTCCAGCCACCTTGATTCTGTTGGATGCAATGAACTGCGAACTGACCCGCGGGACGACCGTTTCGGACATTCCCGAGTCGGCAGTGGGGTTTCGAATCACAACACCTTCTGCAGATGTCGTCGACTATGGCACGCGTTTCGCCGTGAGTGTGTACGAAGAAACCGGAGAAACTCATACGCAGGTCATCGAGGGACGTGTGCAGGTTGAGTACGCGCAGTCTGATGAAGTGGTCGAGTTGACGACCGGCCAACGGAATACCGTGATCGGCGAAACGCTCGGTGCGGCGACTGATGACGCGGAACATGAGCACCAGACGATTGCGGTGAAACCTGTCGACCACGGCCCGGACTGGACGCTGCTTGAGCCGGTGAAAGATGCCTACACTGGCAACGTGAAAGATCACAACTCTAATGTGCTGCTCCTGGTCAAGAAGGATATCCGGGGTGGTCGTGTGAACCGGATCGCGTACATCGGATTCGATCTGAAAGACATCAATCAGCAGCGCATCGAGGAAGCCGAGCTGTTGCTCTATTTTGCTCCGACTGGTTGGGGCCTGGCCTCTCATATGCCTGACGCGACATTCAGCGTTTACGGCATGATCGGCGATGTCACCGATTGGGACGAATCGATCCTGCACAAAGATCGATTTCCCGCAGCCCTCGGAACCCCCGAGGTTGTCCATCTGGGATCATTCACGATTCCGCAAGGCGTGCAGAAAGGCCGCTTTCACGTTCGCACCGAAGTGTTATCCGAATTTCTTCGCAAGCACCCCACATCAGAGATCTCGCTTAAGGTCGTCCGCGACACAGTAGCTCGCGACAACGGCACCTTGGTTCACGGATTCGCCAGCCGCCGTCATCCCGTGTTGCCTCCACCGACTTTGGCAATCCGAACTGACGGTGAATTAAGATGAACCCCATGAACATCATGCCCCTGGATTCAATCTTCGTTTTGTCCGTGATCCCCAGCGGTCACGGTTGGGCGATCGCTTCGGCGAAAAACAAAGGTGAGAAGGAATGAAAGAAACGGCCCGAACGTATATTTCAGTGCGATTTGCCGCGATCATCATGGTGGGCCTGGGCCTGTTTGAGCCCATTTGCGAGGGATCGGATCTGCCGGAGACAATGACCACGCTCTTCGACGACCACTGCGTGGATTGTCACGACGGCGAGGAGGCCGAGGGTGGATTGGATCTTCTGTCGCTTGAATGGGATCTTGAGGATCCTCACATCGCCGGTATCTGGGTAAAGATTCACGATCGACTTGCGTCTGGGGAAATGCCGCCGAAGGAGGAAAGCCGTTTAGACGACGTCGAACGCGGCGCGGCGGTGAAGGATCTGGCGAGTCGAATCGCCCGGTTTCAGGAGAAGAGGTACGCTCAACACGGACGCGCCGTTTCGCGACGGGTGAATCGTTTTGAGTACGAGAACATCCTTCGCGATCTCCTGCACGATCCCGCCCTCAAGGTCGCGGACCAGCTACCCTTGGATGGGGAGGTCCATGGATTTGCGAAAGTGGGGACCGCCCTCGATGTGTCCCATGTGCAGGTCGATGCCTACCTGGATGTGGCCGAGTTTGCCCTTCGTCGCGCGCTTGAGTTCCCCGCGGAAAAACCCCAGCCCACTACGAATCGTTACTACGCTCGCGAGGAAGGTCGGATGTGGAATGGTGGGGGGAATGGCGGCTGGGCGCGATTTTCCCTCGCGCTGGAGGGGCTCGATATCAATGAGGAATACTCCTTCAACAAAAGAGGCTTTGATCCAGCCAGGAAGGTCGGGAAGGTCCAGTCTGTGGGGACCACCGTCGACAATACCGAGGCGGAACGCACCGGGCCCTGGCGCAAGTCCACCCGTCGCTCCAACCACGTCGGTGCCCACTACTTGGCTGACGACAACAAGAACACGGGGGCCTACGCGATCACGTGGAAGGCCACGTTACCGAAACCCGGGATCTACGAAGTGCGCGTCAGCTTTGGCGGGGGAGAGGGGCTGGCCAGGACCGCCCCGTATCTGGTTCGCCACGCCGAGGGCGAAACCCGCCTGGCCATCGATCAAAGTCAGGAGCCGACCATACAAGGCCTCTGGTATCCCCTTGGGCGTTTCACCTTCGGTTCAAGCGGCGACGATCCGAAAACCGAGCCGGTGGTGGCCGAGGTATCGCTGAGTAACAAAGACGCCAAGGGTTGGGTGATCGCGGATGCGGTCCAGTTCGTGCACCTGGATGAATTGAACGAGAACAAGGATGGAAACCCGACGCGTAAGCGAGGGACGCCGGAATCCCTCGCTAACACTTCGGGTTACCAAACGACGTCATACCTCGAGGACGCGTCCACTGCCATTTTTCGTGGAGCCTACACCCCGTTTTATTACGGCTTTGAAAAATTCAAAGCACCTGTTCGGGGCGACTTCCGACTGCGCCTGAAGGCGCGATCCGTCCTTCGCAAAACCGACTACGTCGATTGGGAGGGGGAAAAGAAACCGCGCCACTATCCGAACCTGGTGCTCGATGCGACGCGGCGTTATCCGACTCCGGTGAATGATCGCATCTTTCCCGGCAAACGCAGCGAGCCGGTCAAGGTGTATTCGTCCACTCTGTACGAACCGAACACCCAGAGCATGCTGCCGATCGGAGTCTTCGAAGCGACGCCGGAAACGCCGGAGGTTTCTGAGCTGGAAGCCTTCCTGGAGAAAGGGGCCATGGTGAAGCTCGATTGCATGCGTCTGCCCAGCCCGATGGTTCCGGCAATGCCGCATACCATCCAGAAAACGGATGGCGGATATCCCGGGGTCGCTTTTCATTGGCTCGAGGTCGAAGGCCCGATCGTCAAGGAATGGCCGCCCGCGTCCTATCGGGCGCTGTTTGGCGACGTTCCTTTCAAGCAGGCGGGCCGCCATGTCGAGGCGGTCTCGGAACAACCGATGAAGGATGCGGGCACGTTGTTGGCGGCGTTTATGGATCGGACGTATCGGCGTCCGGTTGCGAAAGCGGAGTCCGACCGATTCTACCAATATGCGCAGCAGCTGCTGAAGGAGGAGTCGTTTACGGAGGCGATGATCGCGACATATTCGGCGGTGCTGGATTCGCCTGAGTTCCTCTTCCACTGCGGGCAACCGGGCGAACTGGATGACTTCGCCCTGGCCGAGCGCCTCTCATTTTTCCTGGGCGAATCGATGCCGGACGAGCAACTTCGCGCCCTGGCTCGACAAGGAAAGCTTCGCGAGGCCAAAATGCTTCGAGCGGAAGTTGATCGCATGCTCGACAAGCCTGAAGCGAAACGTTTTGTGAAGGAGTTCCTCAATTCCTGGCTCAAACTCGACGAGATCAACGACACCGATCCCGACCGGGAGCTCTATCCGGAGTACGCTGGAGACTGGTGGCTCGTGAACTCGATGGTCCAGGAGTCGCGTCTCTATTTCGCCGATCTTATTGCCGGCAATCGGCCGGCTCGGAACGTCATCGATGCCGATTATACTTTCGTCGACGAACGTCTTGCCCGGCATTACGGCGTTCCCGGAGTCTTCGGCCCTTCGTTCCGGCGCAAGTCTCTTCCGGAGAAGAGTCCTTACGGGGGGATTCTCACCCAGGCAGCCGTGCTCAAGGTGACAGCAAACGGAACCGTTACGTCTCCGGTCCTGCGCGGCGTGTACGTGATGGAGCGACTCCTGGGTGATCCTCCTTCTCCGCCGCCACCGTCCGTTCCCGACGTGGAACCGGATATCCGAGGTGCGGCAACAATTCGAGAGTTACTGAAGAAGCATCGGGCGGATGCATCGTGTGCCAGTTGTCATAAGAAGATCGATCCTCCGGGGTTCGCGCTGGAGAGCTTCGACGTCATGGGTCGCTGGAGGGAGAACTACCGCTCGCTCGCACAGGGATCGGAGCGTGTCGAAGGAGTGGGTCGGAGCGGTAACGAGTTTGTGCATTACATCGGTAAGGAAGTCGATGCGTCCGGTGTGACGCCCAGGGGCGAACACTTCGACGACATACTCCAATTCAAGAAACTCCTGCTCCAGGATGAGGAGGCCATTGCACGCAATTTGACCGAGCAGCTTTTGGTGTTTGCAACGGGAGCCCCAATGGGTTTCGCGGATCGCGATCACGTTTCGGCGATTCTCGAAAAGAGTCGGGCGTCGGCGTTTGGCGTTCGGACGATCATTCATGAAATTATTCAAAGTCCATTGTTCCTGCGGAAATAAGCTGATGAAAACATCCCGTCGAACCTGCCTGCGCGCCGCTGGCGTAGGTCTAAGTCTGCCCGTACTCGAATCCTTCGGGGCCGCTCCTTCGAAGGCCTCTCCGAAGCGCATGATCGCCATCAACCAGGATCTCGGCTTCATTCCCAAGCGCTTCTTTCCGGAGACATCGGGAAGAGATTATGCGTTGTCCCCTTACCTCGAAAAAATCGCTGCGAATCGGGAGCAGTTCACCGTGTTCAGCGGGCTCTCCCATCCCGGCGTCGATGGAGGGCACCGGGCGGACAAGACGTTTCTGACCGCGGCGCCGCATCCCGGGCGGGCGAGCTTTCGCAACAGTATTTCCCTCGACCAGGTGATGGCCAATGAAGTGGGGCATGAGACCCGTTTTCGATCGCTTTCTCTTGGGATTAACGATGCGCGGAGCCTGTCCTACACCCAGGCCGGGGTCGAGATCCCCACCATTCAAAGCGCCGCGGAGCTGTACAAGAAGATGTTCCTTCAAGGCGATCGCAAGGCGGTGGAAGCGCAACTGGTGCGGCTGCGTAGAAAAGGGAGCATTCTCGACGTCGTGATGGGGCAGAGCTCGGATCTGAGTAAACGCGTAAGTGCTTCAGACCGTGAGCGGATCGACCAGTTTCAAACCGCGGTCCGCAACCTCGAGCAGCGACTCACCGAGGCGCAGGCCTGGGAAACCCGGCCCAGGCCCAAGGTGGACGAAGCCATGCCGGAATACCCAGGCGACAAGAAGGAATTCTTTGAAATGGTACGCATGATGAATGACATGTCCCGCCTCGCCTTCCAGACGGATTCGACCCGGGTCATTACGCTGTTCCTCGGAAGCGTGCGCACTCCGGGCGTGAAATTTGACGACGGCCGGTCGCTCGGTGGTTACCACAACCTCTCCCATCACGGCAAAGACGAGGCGAAGTTGAAGCAGCTGGGAGAAATCGAAGTGGCGCAGATGGAATTGTTCGGCGAGCTGCTTCGGGATCTGCAGGAAGTCGACGAGGCCGACGGTAGCCTGCTGGACAACACCATGGTGCTCTATGGCTGTCATATGGGGGATGCCAACATCCACAACAACACAAACCTCCCGGTCATCCTCGCGGGCGGCGGCTTCCGCCACGGCCAGCACCTCGCGTTCAACCAGCTAAACAACAGGCCGCTGGCCAATCTCTACCTGAGCATGCTCCACAACATGGGCCTCGAGACCGACCGCTTCGCAAGCAGCACCGGAAAACTGACGGGGCTGGTGTGAGTTGACTCAATCGCATTTGAAACGAAGCGCTCCACCGACTTTGGCGATCCGAAAACCCTCTATGACCACACAACTCACTCGACGTCATGTACTTTGCGGAACGGGAAGAGTGCCAGAAGTTTCATCTCATTCAACGACTACTCTTCTCAAGCTCCTGGCACTTTGCCTGGCCGCGGGTTCGTGCATTTCCGCCGTTCGGGCTCAGGGCGCCAAACAGACAGAACGCCCCAGCGTGTTGTTTCTGAACATCGACGACTGGAACGACTGGAACAGTGTGCTCAAGGGGCACCCGCAGGCGGTCACGCCGAATATCAAGCGACTCGCTGAACGCGGGGTCGTCTTTTCCAATGCGATCTGTTCCTCGCCGACGTGCTTTCCTTCACGCAGTGCCATCTTCACCGGGATTCATCCGGCACGCTCCGGCAACATCGTCAACGACAACGCAATTCACCCCTGGCGTTTCTACGCTCAAAAGGCCATCACCCTGCCCAGGCTTCTTTCCAGCCATGGCTGGAAGAGCGTCGGCATTGGGAAGAACTTTCACAACGGCGATCGCGGCGAGTTCGATGAATACATCAGCAGGAACAAGCCCCTTAGACAGAAGCCTGGGAGCGGGATCAATTTGAATCCGTCAGGCCGCTGGGGAGTAGCCGCTGTGCCGACCGCGCAGATGCCGGACCACATCGCGGTCAGCCACGGCATCGAGAAGCTCACCACTGTCAACGACCCACTGTTTCTTTCGCTGGGAATCTATCGCCCACATGTGCCCTGGGTAGTGCCGCAGGAGTATTTCGATCTCTACCCGCTCGATGAAGTCCAGTTTCCGGAGCGCCGGACCGATGATCTCGGTGACCTGCCGGAGCGGTTCAGATTGCTGGCGCACCTGGAGGCGAAATTCGGCAAGGGCTACAACCGAATGCTGGCGGAAAAGGGCTATGACAAACAGTTTGTTCGAGCCTACCTGGCGTGCGTGACCTTCGCCGACGAGCAGGTGGGACGGATTCTAGATGCATGGGATGCCAGCCCACACTCCAGGAACGGCTACGTCGTGCTGTGGAGCGATCACGGATACAACCTGGGCGAAAAGGAGGCCTGGTCGAAGATGAAGCCGTGGTACGATTCCGCCCACTGCAACCTGATCATCGCCGGCCCGGGAATCCCGACCAGCGAAGTATGCGATAAGGCGGTTTCGCTTCAGGATCTCTACCCGACTTTGGTCGACTTGCTGAAGGTCCCGCCGCCGCCTCAACCAATCGATGGCAACAGTCTCACGCCTTTGCTCAAGAAACCGGATGCCGATTGGGATAAGCCCGTTGTCATGTCGAGCGAGTCGGACGGCATCCGCTGGGACGTGGTTCTGGACAACGACTATCGCATGACCAGGCTGATCACCGGTGAGACCGAACTCTACCAACTCACCGACGATCCACACGAATTCAACAATCTCGCGATGGCCCCCGAGTATGCGTCGGTCATCAAACGCCTCTCCAGGCACCTGACATTCAGCTATCCGGAGATCCCTGAGGACGGCTGGATTGAGGCCGAGGCCACGCCGTGCCAAACCTCGTCCGACTATCGACTCCGCGGCAATTGCCACTTCCCTCAACCGTTTCCAGGAGCCTCTGGCGGCAAGATCATCTGCGCCGATCTCAATGCTGGAAAAGGCAGCTATCTGGATCTTGTGGTGGAGGTGTCAACACCCGGGACTTACTCACTGGGTGCGACGCTCTCGGTGGGAGACTCGTGTTCGGTCCTCGTCGACGATGTCGAGGACAAGGCTGCCCAGGCAGACACCGGCTATTCAATGATCAGTGTTGGCACGATTTCAGCCGGCAACAATAAGCTCGAAGACATACACATCGGGACCGTTTCATTTGATCGGCCCGGGCTCAAGTTGGTCCGAATCCAATCCAATGTTCGGAAACAGCAACTACAGATCGACCGAATTCAACTTCGAAAGAAATCGTCATGAACAAAAAAGAAGATGGAACAGATCGCCGGGATTTCCTGCAAAGCGGATTGCTGGGAACTGCGGCGGCAGGCCTCGCCATCACTTCGACATCACATGTCACGGCTCAAACAGTTCCGGATGCTGCCGAGCCGGAAGTGACTAACGAAGTGGATGTGCTTGTGGTCGGTGGCGGAACCGCAGGGCATGTCGCGGCGATTCAGGCCGGTCGGGCCGGAGCGAAGACGCTCATTGTGGAACGAAACAGTCAGCTTGGTGGCACGACGACCACAGGCGGCGTGTCTTTTCCTGGACTGTTTGATGCGTGGGGCAAACAGGTCATCGCAGGAATCGGCTGGGAACTGGTCAAGGAGAGCGTGGAACTGGACGGAGGAGAACTTCCGAACTTCTCCAGGGTTCCCCAGCGCCACTGGCAGAATCAGGTTTATACCAATCAGTTTCTTTACGCGATCCTCGCCGAAGAAAAGTGTGCCCAGGCGGGAGTCGAGATTGCATTCTACGAATTCCCACAGACAGTCTCGAAGACAGACGGAGGCTGGCAGGTCGATTGCGTGGGATTCGGGACGAAGCGACGAGTCCGCTGCAAGCAGATCATCGATTGCACTGGCGGTGCAGAAGTCGTCGGGATGCTGGGTTTTCCGCGTTTACGGGAAGAGGAGCGGCAGCCGGGGTCGTTCTTGTTCATGTTGGGCAAGGAACACCAACCGGGAAGAGACCTGAATCAGCGGCTTCATCGGCTCTACGTTCATGGCGCCGATTCAACGAACTCACGCACCGCAACGGAAGCGAACATGACGGGACGAAAGTCGATTCTCGCCCGCGTTCGCAACGAGAAGAAGCGGCTGATGCACCTGCAGCCGGAAACCGGATTCCGCGAAAGCTATCGTATCCAGGGCGAGACGCTGATTACGGTGAACGACTACACGTCCGGTCGCGTATTTGACGACGCCATCAGCAATGCGTTCTACCCTGTCGATCTTCACACAAAGACGGGAGTGAGGCCAAAGCCGCTGAAGCCAGGCAAAGTGCCAACGATCCCGCTGAGCGCACTGATCCCGAAGGGCAGCCGCAATATCATCGTGGCTGGCCGATGCGTCAGCAGTGATCGACTGGCGAACTCCGGGCTGCGAGTTCAGGCGTCATGCATGGGTATGGGACAGGCCGCCGGCGTCGCGGCAACACTGGCGGCGAAAGCGGGATCAACACCGTTGGAAGTTCCGCTGGCGGAGATTCATTCGTTACTTCGTGAACACGGACAGATCATTCCAGGGAAGGCGTAGTTCGTGATGCGTACAGCCGCAACGCAAACAAGGAGACTCACACAAAGTCACAAAGACACGAAGCGGCCACACGACCTGGGCTTGTTCTTTGTGTCTTCGTGCCTTTGTGAGAGATTGAAAAGCGCGCAGTGAAGTGCTCATGAAGAAACACCAACGCAGCTTTGTCTCGCTCCTGACGGCATTGAGCTTTGTCGTTCTTGCAGTGACGGGAATCCTGGCCTTCGTTCGTCCATTTTCGATCGGAATCGTCGGTCTGCACGCGCTGATGGGGTTCGTCTTCGTCGGGCTGATCGCTTTGCATGTGGCAAACAATCTCAACCACCTGTCACAATATGTGCGAAGTAAAGTCCTGTGGCTAACGCTGGCCACCACGGTGGGCCTGACAGGACTCTTCCTCTGGCAGCCAGGTCCGGTCCGCAGCATTCTGGAATTAAGCCAGAACCTGGGCCCGGCCATCGACCAGTTCGAGATGAAGGAAGATGGCCTCGTTTACCACTATAGCCCGGCCGCGCACTACAAGATGGCCCTGACCATCCGCGCCGGAAAGACCTTCGACGCGACGACGCCACCACACGTTGCCATCTGGCTCGAAAACGCATCCTTCTACCACATCAAAACTCTTCACGAACCGGACGACCTGAAAGCTGGCCGAGCCGCTCTGCCGTACTGGGACTTCAAAGTTCGCGGCTGGGAAAAGGCGAAACTTAAAGCGACAGAATCCGGGAAGGATCTGAAAGAGCAGCAGGAAGTCGACGGCGTTTCCGGCGCGACGCAGAATAGTTCATTCGATCCGGCCGACTACATGCTGCCCGCCGATCCAGACAATCCAATGCCCTACCGCTTGCTCATCGAGATCGACCAGCCTGATGACGATCAAACATCGCTGGTGTACTCGGTGGAAATCGACAACGCTGAACCCCGCGCGTTTCAATTACTCGACCTGATCGGATATCCGCAGCAGGAAGAGAACGACGAAGACGGAAAAGAAGTATGGGCGCTCTACTTCGTGGACGAGCGATTCGGCTCCGCGCTTGCGCTGATCGATAGTGCCTTGCTGACAATTGATCGGAACTGAGGACAATTATGCTCTCATTTTTGATTCCAAGCTTTGGGTTACCAGTTGCGCTGCAACGATTGACATCGGTTCCTGTAAAATGTTGTTACGCATCGGGATACCAGTGGAACGCTAATTAAGAAAGGGAATCATTGAAAATTCCCCCTGATTCACAAAACGAGTGTGACCGTCGGCGTTCTCGCGGAATAATACGGTAGAGCGGAGGCTTGGGGCCGTTGAGTGGGGCACCCGAAAATTCAATTGCTCCACCATTTACCCTAGCAAGTCCGCATTCTGGTCCATGCCGAACCCACTGGACGAAACCCGATTCATTGAAGCGTTGACTCGACATCAACCCGCTCTGGAAGCGTATTGCCACGCGAATCTCGCCAACCGCGAGGACGCGCGTGAGGTGTTGCAGGCGACTTGTGTGAAGTTGTGGCAGAAGGCGTCCGATTGGGATCCAGAGACCGAGTTTTTGCCTTGGGCGTTCACGATCGCGCGATTCACGATCCTCTCGCGTTACCGCGATCAAAATCGCGATCGTTTGGTATTTGATGAAGATGTGATTCAGGCGATGTCTGAGAATACGGAAGAGGTTGCAACCACGTTTGATCAGCGCCGTGAGGCGCTTGCCCGGTGCATGAAGAAACTCGATCAGAAACAGGCGGCTCTGCTGCACGACCACTACACAGCCAATCAAAGCCTGCGGGAAATTGCCGAGGCATCGGGGCGAGGCCTGAGTGCGGTGAAAATGACGTTGCTGCGAATTCGCCAGCAACTAAGTGCGTGTATCGACCGCCAGATGGGGACCAATCCGTGATCGAAGAACAACTACTCACTTTGCTTCAGAAGGTCCGCGATGACGGCGACGAAGCCGCGCGAACGCAGCTGAACGAACTGCTTCGCCATGATCCCGAAGCTCGCGCGATAATGGCAACGATGCTGGTCGATGAACAAGCTCTCGTCAGCCATTTGCGTGATGAAAGTATCGTGTCGATCCTGGATCCAGAGCGGGACGGTGCAGCCACGTCGCCGGCAAGTCGGCCTGCCTTGCGGTTGTTCGCTTGGCCGCAGCAGATTGCGGCCGGTCTCATCGCAGGTGCGTTGGTTGGCCTGCTGGGTGTTGGAATGGTGTGGGCCGTTGGCTCGCCAAAGTCGCAGGCTCGATTGGTTCCTGTCTCCAATGGTGCCTTTGAGGATTCGGTGGGGCCCATCGATATCGGTTTTCCATCCGGCTTCGGCGGTTGGAGTGGGGATCCTGCAGAGGTGATCGTGGAGCCCGACGGAAACCGAACACTTCGTTTTCTGCAAACAGCCAACGTGACTGGCGATCCGAACGGCGGGGCCGTGGCTTGCAATGTCTTTCAGATCATTGACTTGTCTTCGCTTCAGCAACAGTGGGATACGGAAAATTCAGAAGCTCAAATTACCCTGGAGCTGTCTGGTAAATTTCGTCGACAGGCGGCTCCCAACGATGCCGAACTGCCCAGGCTTCGAGGAGGACTGGCGATCCATCTGTATCGAGCCGAGCCCGAGTCGATCGGCAAGGCGTGGCCGCTTGTGATCCGTGATGCGATCGCGGTTGGAAAAAAAATCATCAAACTCGAACCCAGCGATGAACCAGCGACGATTTCCGCCTCCTGTATCCTGGCCCCGGAAGCAACCATTGCTCTCATCTCCCTTAGCGCTAATACGAAAACACCGACCAAGACCCCAATCCCACTTGGCGGCTACTTCGTGGACGACGTCAGGCTTACCGTGACCAGGCAACCGACTCTTCCAGTCAACTTTGTGCCGTAGAAACAAAAGTTTGTAGCCTGGTTCTCTGAGTCGGGTATTCGAGAACCAATACGCCCGACTCAGAGAGTCAGGCTACGGAGAATTCACGATGAAAACACAACTCAACCGTCGCCACTTTCTCCGCGGAACGGGAGCACTCATCGCGCTGCCTGCATTGGAATCCATCGGCTTTCGCCGCTTTGCCTCGGCGGCCTCAACAGCTCCCGCCGCCCCCTCCAAACGCTGCGTTTTTCTCGGCATCGGCTTCGGTGTGACCAAAGAGACCTGGTATCCCGACATCAATCAAACGGGAGCCAACTACGAGCTTTCCGAAGGCCTCGCTCCTTTGGCGCGCCACAAGTCGGACATCACGGTGGTGCAGGGATGCGCCAACCAGTTCACCAACGAAGCTCATTGGGGCAGCACCTTCTGGCTCACCGGAGCCAATCGCTATTCCGTGCCCGGCCAGAACATGGCCAACAGCATCTCGGCCGACCAGATCGTCGCGCAACATCTGGGGCAGGACACCCGCTTCTCGTCGATCCAGCTCAACGCCGCCAGCCTTGAGGGTCACGGCCCCGGGCTTTCTCTGGGCTGGGATCAACGGGGCAAACCGGTCGCTGGCCAGGACGACCCGGTTCAGGTTTTCCACAAGCTCTTCTCCGCCGACGATTTGCCGCTGGAACAACGTCAGGCGGCCATCGCCGAAAACCGCAGCGTCCTCGATGCTGTACTCAGCGAAGCCCGGCGGGTGCAGCGCGGTCTCTCCAAAACCGACACCGACAAGCTTGATGAATACTTTCAGGGCATCCGCGATATCGAGGCCCGTCTTAACAAGGGCGAAGCCTGGCTCGACGTCCCCAAGGCCAAGCCTCCCCTCGACGAACCGGAACCCGGACTGAAGGGGAAGGCCGAGATCGAGATCATGCAGGATCTGATCGTTGCCGCGTTGCAGACGGACAGCACCCGTTCGCTGAGCTATCGCATGCCCGGTCAGAGCCTCCTGCAGAGTCTCGATCTGAAACCCAGCTCCCACAATGTGAGCCATTACTCTCCCGGCGATCGCATGGAGGCTTCCAAGATTCGCGACAAGGCCCACAGCGAGTTGCTGGCCCGCCTGATCGACAAACTCAAGGCAACGAAGGAAGCCGACAGATCGAGCCTCTTCGACCACACCGCCGTCGCCTTCGGATCGAACATCAGCTCCATCCACTACCTGACCAATTGCCCGACCATCCTCACCGGAGGCGGTGCCAGCCTGAAGCTAGGCCAGCATCTCGTCCTGCCGAAGGACACACCGCTGTGCAATGTGTGGCTGACCATGTTGCAGGGACTCGGCATCGACGCCGAACGACACGGCGACAGCACTGGCGTCGTGAAGGAACTGCAGGCGTAGTAGTCCATTGCAGAGCACCTTGTAACCCGACGCGTAATCGAGGGATCACAGCGCACCCAATGCAGGCAATCCCTCGCTTACGCGTCGGGTTACCACCAAGAGCCACAGAACAAACCATGACACGAATCCTATACACAATCTACATCGTAGCTTTCTCGCTTTGCTCTCTCGCGCAAGCAGCCCCTCCCGAAGCGCGTCTTCCAGAGGAACACCGAGCATTCTTCAAAGCCCACTGCTTCGACTGTCACGATTCCGAGACGCAGGAAGGCCAAGTGGATCTGGAGAAGCTGTCATTCCGCATCACCACGCTCGAGCAGGCGGAACTCTGGCAGAAGGTTCTCAACGCGCTGAACTCGGGCGAAATGCCGCCGGAGGATTCCGAGCAGCCTGGCAACACAGAGAAGGCAGACTTCCTTGATGACCTCGCTCAAACCATGGTCACCGCGCGCCGGGCTATGTCGGACTCGGGCGGGAAGATCACGATGCGACGGCTCAACCGTCGAGAATATCACAACACCATCGAACATCTCCTCGGCATCAAGGTCGATGTCGCTTCACTACCTGCCGACGGCGGATCGGGCACCTTTGATACCGTGGGTGCCTCGCAGTTCATCTCCAGCGATCAGATCGAGCAGTATCTCAAGCTGGGACGCCAGGCGATCGATGAAGCATTCGAGCGGCAGGCGGCTCAGACGCAACCGTCCCGGGTCTTCCGCGTCGAACCGGAAAAGACGGTCAACGTAAAGAACGTGGAAATTATCAAGAGATTGGAAGACACCTATAAGAAGAAATGGCTCCCTTGGAAAGAAGGGGTCGACAAGGCAGCCGAAGCTGCTGAGAACCAGGAAATTGTGGCCGCCCTTCGTAAGAAGCACGCGGATTATGATTCCAATCCTGTTCTCAAGTATCAAAAGGCCGGGCTTCTGAAAGGAGCACCCGATCCTCGCGACTATGGCGGCAGCGATCCAATCAATGCCGTTGCCGCCTTATACAGCCCATATCGACGATATCATAGCTACATGAAGCACTACGCTGAGCTTCCTCACAACGATCGGGGCGCCTACCTGAAACTTTCACGGGGAATTCAACGCTTTGACGTTCGCCCCGATCCGAAAGACGTCCCGCCGGGCACCTACAAGCTCAGGATCCGGGTCGGCGCGGTGAAAGGCTCCGATCCTTCCCGCCATTTCATCGAGATCGGTCATCCCCAAAAACTCAACGGAACGTCACCCGGTTTCGCCAAACTGCTCAGCACGCAACCGATATCCGGCACCATTGAGAACCCGGAGATCATTGAGGTCAATGTCGAAATCGGTCCAAGCACTCCGCGCGAAGTCGGCATCCAGGAACGCCAGCCCAAGTCGGGAAAACTTCTCAGAGAGGAGTTCGACCGCCACAAGCAGAAGAACGGTTACGGCACTCCGCCCGCCATCTGGGTCGATTGGATCGAACTGGAAGGTCCCATCACTGAGGCTGCGGCGACAGAATCCAGCATCGTCCGCATCGAACCGGAGCAGACGATCAATCCCGCGAACGAAAAAGAGATCGCGCAGATCGAAGATGCCTACGCTCGCTTCACCCGCTGGCAGAAGGGCGTCGACAAGGCGGCAGCGACTCCCGAGAACCAGGCGAGGATGGCGAGATTTCGCAAAACGGAACCTAAGGCCGCGCACCCGGTCTGGTCTTATAGCTTTGCCGACCGGCTGGAGGGGACTCCCGATCCCAAAGACTTCGGCTTCCGCGACTCGCAAAAAGCCGCCGCCAGCCATCCAGAGAATGATCGCGCCAACCTGGCCTATCACAAACACTACGCAGCCCTGCCACATCGAGATCGCGGCACTTACTTGAAGGTCGCCCACGGTACCGGTCGCATCATTGTTCCCCCGAAGAAAAAGGAATTGCCACCCGGCAGCTATGTCATGCGCGTCCGTGTCGGTGCAGCAAAAGGGACGCCAGCCTCGCGACGTTTCATCCAGGTGGGGCATCCTCAGCGCCTAATCGAGAGCAGAAACTGGGGACTCGAGGGACCGGCCATCAGCACGCATCAAGTCACCGGAACCATCGAGAACCCCGAAACGATCGAAATCCCTCTTGAGGTCACCTCCAATACGATTCGCGAGTTCGCGGTGCAGGAGAAACAGCCCAACAACGGCAACCTCAAAGCGCTTTGGAATGCTCACAACGCCCTCAAAAAGGAAAACGGTTACGGCCACCCGCCAGCGATCTGGATCGACTGGGTGGAACTTGAAGGTCCACACAACCCATCCAGCCCCAGGAGCTGGAAACAACGCCGCGAGGTCGAGGAACATGCCAACGCAAAAGTTGGTGGCACGTATAACGGCTACTTCAAACGCGGCCATGATAAGGCTCAGGCGTTTCTGGAAACCGGCAAGCCGCAGAAAGGTATCGTCGATGAACAGGAAGCGAAGTTTCGCATTCGTTCGTTTGAAGAGAACGGTCCGACGTTTCGCCGCTATCTCGAAGATCCACTCACGAAGACCGGCTCATATTTGACGATCCACAACCTGAACAAGGAAGAGTTCATCGCCTTGCCTCCGGAGCAACCTTCGGGCTGGCGGGAAACGAAACACGTCGTGGAGAAGTTGCCGGCCGGTGATTATAAACTGCGATTCCGCATCGGCGCCGTCGAAGGCACGCTGGCCGAGCGACACTTCGTCGATCTCGGTGCCGTTCCGGAAAAGGATCAGTTCAAGCATCTGGCTACCTTTCAGATCACCGGTTCGACGAAAACGCCTGAAATCATCGAAGCGACGGTATCGCTCACTCAGACCGGGCCTCGCAAGTTTGCGCTTCGCGAGAAGCGTGACCCAAAGGGTGATCTGGCCCGCTACCGAGCTGCTCGGAAAAAAACTGGTGTTGGCCCAAAACCTGCGATGTGGATCGACTGGGTTGAATGGGAAGGACCGCTGGGTTCTTCCAATGGTGAATCGACCAGCCTCGACTGGATGGTCAGCAGCGACACTGATCCTGATGAGTCGTCGCGGGCACGCAGGATTCTTGAGCAATTTTCGTACGAGGCCTTCCGGGGCGTCCAGGCGGAGGACGAATTTATCGACCGGCTTGCCAAAATCTTTGCCTCGCGCCGCAAGGCCGGCGACTCCTTCGATGCCTCCATCCGCCTGCCGCTCAGCATCATCCTCGCCTCACCGGGCTTCCTCTACCTCAATGAACCCAACGATGCGGATGAGCGCCGCCAGCTCAGTGATCGCGAACTCGCCGTGCGCATGGCTTACTTCCTCTGGAGTGCCCCGCCCGATCAGAAGCTACTCGACCTGGCGAAGCAACAGAAACTGACCCAACCGGAGATCCTGCGCCAGCAGGTCGATCGACTGATCACCGACTCCCGCTCCGACGAGTTCGTTTCCGGCTTCGTGCACCAATGGCTCGACATGGAGCGCCTCGATTTCTTTCAGTTCGATACGACGCTGCACCGCGAATTTGACGAAAGCACCCGCTCGGCCGCCCGACAGGAGGTCTACCACTCCTTCGCCTACCTGTTGCGCATTCCGGAGGAAGGCCACCTCGGAAAACTCCTGAAAAGCGACCATGTTTTCGTCAATGGCCTGCTGGCCAACTACTACGGCATCGACGGAGTCACGGGCGATCAGTTTCAGCAGGTCTCCCTGCCAGAAGATTCCCCTCGCGGCGGACTACTCGGCATGGCCGCCATCCACGCCATGGGCAGCGACGGCATCGAAAGCAGCCCGGTCGAACGCGGAGCCTGGGTCTTGCGCCATCTGTTGAACGATCCACCGCCGCCAGCGCCGCCCAACGTCCCGCAAATCTCACGTTTGAAGGATCAGGTTCTGACCACACGCGAGCGACTTCTGGCACACCAGGAAGAAGCCCAATGCGCAAGCTGCCACCGCAAAATCGACCCAATCGGCTTCGGACTGGAGAACTTCAACGCCGCCGGAAAATGGCGGACTGAAGACAGCGACGGATCCGGCAGACAAAAGAAGACCTGGAAGATCGACGCCTCGGGAGCATTCCACAATGGCCCAGCCTTCGGCGACTACCAAGAGCTACGAGTCATCATCGCCGAGCGAGAAGACCACTTCGCCCGCGGCCTCACCGAGCACCTGATCGAATACGCTTTAGGCCGCCCCTTCGGTTTCACTGATGAGGACCTGGCAAACGACGTTGTCAGCTCCGCAAAGAGCAAACAGTTCGCCGTCAGCGAGTTCATTCACGCGCTCGTTCAAAGCAAGGTGTTCCGGACGAAGTGACAAAGGTAACTCGACGCGTAAGCGAGGGACCAGGCTCGCACGAAGACACAAAGACAATTTGACGACACATTTCGTCCTCATGACCACTTCGTGCATTTGAGTGCAATCTCAATTCAGGTCTGTTTGCGAATCGAAGACACTCGCGAGGGTTAACCGTTAGATAACCAGGATACCAAAACCATGAAATACGCGATCACATTCGCAGCCGTTCTTTTCACTTCGATATGTCCTTCCACAAACGCCACCGATCCGCCTCCCTTCAAGTCTCAGCTCTTTGAGAAAGGAACGCTGGTCTATTCGGATGATTTCGATCAGGAGTACAACAGAGAACGATGGGGAGCCCCGAAGAAGAACAAGCAAATCAAGGATGGCAAGCTGGTCGTGACTGCTCAGTTCACATCACGGGAAGAGGCAATGAAGGCACTCAAACGCGACCATCACCTCGGGCTGGAACCGGTCGTTCACCTCAATCGCATCCCGGAAGCGTTTGTTTGTCACCTGCGCTACAGGTTCGAGACGGACAAACTCACACCCGGCAGACCCAGTTTGCAAATCGGCCACCACATGATCGGCCTGGGCTACGTTGAAGGGGGAGGGCATCGAATCAAGCTGCCAGATGGCCCGGAATTCACCGAACCCGAATCAGGGATGAAACTCAACGAATGGATCGACTTGGTCATCGAATACAAAAAGGGTGAGATCAGAATCGACGTCAACGGTTACAGGAACACCTACAAACACGAGGCGGTAACCATCATCAACGGAAAGGACAAACTCGGGCCCCGGTTCAGCTTCAAAGGAGGCCCAGATTGCCAAATCATGTTTGACTCCGTCCGGCTGTGGAAATGCGAAATCTCTGAAAAGCCACGTTAAGACTGGGCGAGATCGGTAGTACAAGAGTTCACGCGCAGCGCGTCGCCCCGACGTGAAACCAAAACAGCTCATTCGCGTCGAGCTCTGTCTCTTTCGTCACCAGTACGCGTTGCTCAAATGTAGATTTCACCAATTAGTGGAGGGATTAGTTGGCGGGACTCATATTCAATTCGATGCCTCCGGATACCACCATCTGACTGCCTAAATCACGAACACCGGTTTTCCAGAGCCATAGAATCCACCGTCGAACGCCTCAACATGAAACTAACCACGGTTGCGCCCACCTTGCGCAACTCAGAACTACGCCGCAAATCGCTGGTGCAGTCAATCTGATGGCAGTATTCGAACTCGTAGCCTCCCCGAAAGGAACCCTCTTCGTTACAATACTCTCTTTTTGAAATGACGTAAGCCGTTGCTGCAAAGGAGCTTGGCGAGTTCGAGTCCCTTTCGGTGGTTCCGCGACGGTCGCAACCCTCTTCGAAACGCTGCCCGGATTCGCTGCGTCGGTCGTGGACACCTCCTGCAATTGCGCGAAACGCGAATCTGCGTCGGATTGTCCAACGATTGTCCAACCGACGCAGATTCGACTTTTCTTCAATGATGGCGGTTGTTCACACCGCCATCCCGAAAAAGTTCGCGGAAATACGCGAGGTATTAGCTTCTGAACGTGATCGATGTACAGAACTGTGCGTAGGTTCCAAGGCGCGAATGTTCGCGCAAGAATCGGTGGACTAGCGCACCAGCAGCGTTTGAGCTCCGTCTCGAAGGATCTCCGTCAAGACGTCTTACGACTCGATGGATGGAAACTCAACCGTTCTCATGCTAACTTCGTGCCTGGTAGCGTACTCCTTGAGTTGATGGTTTAAAAGCAAAACAATTCACTCAAAGTACGCTGCCTTTTGCAACCTCCAATCAACAACTTTGGGTTATATCTCCCGTATTGATTTACCACCCTGCAACACAAATCCGAGGGTAAATAATGCAGCGGACTATCCTTATTTGTATACTCACATTTCTCGTCGCGCCGTCCGCCCTGGCGGAACAGTTGTATGTTCGGCACGATACCGCTCGCGACACGATATCGGTCTTCCAAGTGGGTTTTAACGAACCGATCTTGACGCAAAACGTGCGGCCGGACTTTCGTCCCTACATCCACCCGATCGTAGCGCCGGATCGCCGGGGCCTCTGACGATCATCGGAACGCGAATGCCACCCTGCCAGACCCATCACTTCGCAGAGATCGTCTGCTATGCCATGATGCAATCAATTCACTGGCGCAATCGGTTGGTTCCGATGCGCGCAATCTGTTCAACGAGCACGCCGATGTGACTCGCAACGACAAGGATGAAGTGTAATGGATGAGGTGCGAAGCATTTTCAAAACACTGATGATTGGGCTCAGCTTACTAACGTGCGGCTGTTCCCAAAACACCATCGATGAGCGAGGACCATCAAGGGAGGTATCGAACACAACCTCGGCGCAACTTGATCGTCCTGTGGGCGTCGATAGACGTCTCTACAACGGCATCGTGCTGCCGGACGAATGGCCACCGAGGTACCCTAAAATAACGCGGGACCCGATGCCGGTTCCATATCTCGATAATGTGCCTGCGAGCATCCCAATCGATGTGGGGCGCCAGCTCTTTGTCGACGATTTCCTCGTCGAGGAAACCACCCTAAGTCGCACTTTTCACCAACCTGAAATTTATCAGGAACCGGTGATTGCGCCTGAGGAAGATAGACCCGGAATGTACGCCGCACCCTTTAGTGGGGGGGCGTGCTACGACCCGGCCGACAAACTCTTCAAGATGTGGTATACCCGCGTGGAACCCCACGCCACCTGTTACGCAACCAGTAAAGATGGCATCCATTGGGAGAAGCCGGAACTGGATGTCGAAGCCGGTACCAATATTGTTTTAAATCCAGACGGATTCAACAGCTCGGCGATCATGTTGGATCAGTGGGCCAAGGATCCGAATGAACGATTCAAATACTTCGCCAGCGAAAGGACCGAGGGGATCGAAGGATGGTTCGCAGGGCATCGGACCAGTGCCGATGGGATTCACTGGTCCGAGCTTAAGGGGGCCAGACCCAAGATATGGGGTGACCGGTCGACGGCCTTCTATAATCCCTTTCGCAAGGTATGGGTGTTCAGCCAGCGGACGGAGGACGAGAATGGGTGGAGAGCAAGATCCTACGTCGAAGGACCGACAGCCGAAGAGATGCTGGCAGAGGTCAGATACAACGAGTTGGATACGGTTGAAGGGAAATCGGTGCATTGGGCCGGCGCCGATGAGCTTGATCCTCATCACACGGACGCCAGGTTCGCCCACATAGAGCCGCAATTGTACACCCTTGATGCTTCGCCGTATGAGAGCATCATGCTCGGGCAATTCTCGATATGGCAGGGGCCAGAAAACGACCTTTGCGGCGAATTCAACATCCAGAAGCAGAATGATATTCTGTTAGGTTTCAGCCGTGACGGTTTCCACTGGGACCGGCCAAATCGTAAACGATTCATAGAAGGCACATGGGACAGAAGAAGTTGGCGGTATGGCAACGTGCAGTCCTGTGCTGCAGGCCCTCTGGTCGTCGGCGACAAACTCTACTTCTATTTCAGTGCCCATCCTGCGCCGAAAAGTGAGCGGTGGGATACGGATGCGACTACCGGCCTGGCGATCCTGCGCCGTGACGGCTTTGCTTCTTTGGATGCGGGCGGAAGAAGAGGCACATTGACGACGAGACCCGTGGCCTTCAAAGGAAAGCATCTGTTCGTCAACGTGGATTGCCCTGATGGCGAACTGAAAGTCGAAGTGCTAGACGAAGACAGCCAAGTAATCGACGGATTCTCCATTGAGAATGCGAAGCCGATCGCAACGGACAAAACGTTAGTGCAAGTGAATTGGGAACAAGACAAAGATCTCGCGGCCCTTGCAGGTAAGCCCGTTCGGTTCCGCTTTCATCTGACGAACGGTTCGCTCTACGCCTTCTGGGTCAGTCCTGACGCATCTGGTGCTAGCCACGGCTACGTGGGTGCCGGCGGACCTGGATATACGGGGCCAACGGACACGGTGGGAAAGATACTCGCCGCGGATTTGCCCAAGCGGGAGGAAGACGGCGGAGTGGCCAGCGGGCCCTTCGAAATCGAGACGCCTGCCATGCCGGACCCGATTCCCGATACCTGGTTGACCTATCATCTAGCGCACCCCGGTCCAACCAAGGCGGTTCCCGGCGATCCGAATTGCGCCATCTACTACAAAGGAAAATACCACATGCACTATATCTATGATAGTCACGGCGCTTCCTTCGCACACGTGACCAGTGATGATATGGTGAATTGGAAATGGCAGGAGACGGTATTGACGGAACCATTGATAGGACACGGAATGTTCAGCGGTACTGCGTTCCTCACCAAAGAAGGCAAAGCGACCATCATATATCATGGCGCAGGTGCCGATAGAAACTATATTGCATTCGCGGAAAATGATGCCTTAAGCCAATGGACGAAGCCCATGGCCGTAGAACCTACAACTGCCGACGGTAAACCCGCCGAAATGCGGCACTGGGATCCCGACTGCTGGCTCATGGGCGACACCTATTACGCCCTCAGTGGCGGAGAGGATCCGACCATAGCCACCTCGAAAGACCTCAAGAACTGGCTCTTCCAGGGCAAACTGTTTCACCAGGATTTCCCTGAAGACCTGGGCGTAGCAAGGGAAGAAGACGTCTCCTGCGCCAACATGTTTAAGCTCGGCGACAAATGGATGATGCTGTGCATTAGCCATGGACTGGGCGCCCGGTATTACTTGGGCGATTTCAAAGACGGAAAATTCCAGCCTGATCATCACTCCCTCCTGAACTGGGCCGCGTGGGATCTATTTGCGCCGGAATCGCTGCTTACCCCTGATGGGCGCCGGGTAATGTGGGCCTGGTCGACACCCGGGGTATTCGTCGACCAGCGTGTTGAGCGGACGAAGAGTTTTGACCGATTGGTGAAAGAACTTCAGTCCGGCATTCAATCGCTGCCCCGAGAACTCAGTCTTGACGATGACGGCATGTTAGAGATCAGGCCGCTGAGAGAATTGAGCAAACTTCGCACCCATCAAAAAGAGCTAAAGGACATCACCATTAAGTCGGGGGACACCCAGGTGCTGAAGGATATGGAGGGCGACACAATTGAACTGGAAGTTGTCTTCGATGCACCCAAGGCCAGCGAATTTGGGCTACGCATTCTCGCCAACGCAAAGGGCGAAAACGGGTTCAAGATCGCGTCGGGTACGGATCGCGACACCATCACGCTGGATTATGTTGAACCACCCTTTAGCCTGAAAGAAGGCGAAGACCTCACGTTACGCATATTCATCGACAAAGGGATGATTGAAGTGTTCGCCAACGACCGCCAGGCCGCCGTTGCCTGGCATGATTACGAGCCCGAAAATCAGCATATTGCCCTGTATGCCAACGGAGCTGAGGTCAAGGTTCGTAAAGTAACCTGTTGGTCAATGAAATCCATCTACTGATGGATCTCATTCGTCTCTGGAAACCCTGAGCATCACTAACAGAATAGTGTGCCAACTGGCGATTGAGAGAGGAAGAATAGCATGAAGAGGAAATACAAGGTATCGAGTTTGAGATTCGTAGCATTCATCTTGACCGGCATTGTTTTGGCAACACTGCAGGTCTTCGCACAGGAGAATCCCCTCGAGGGTGTCGCGCGGGAACTCGTACTTGATAAGAAGTACATCATTTTTCCTGTAGCTAGCGAAATTAATGAGGAAGATAGCGAAGTTCAGGTACTTGAGCTTGAGGTGGATGGCGAAAAAGTGCGCGAGTTTAAGATTCGACTCGCTCACGGTGAGCCAGCTTATTGGTTCTTCATGGAGACGAAGGAATTCACTGGGAAGAGGGCCACGCTCAGAGCTTTGCGACTTGCCGATGACCAGTTGGACAGCTTTTTTGCCATTCGTGTTGCTAGTACGTTTCCAGGCGAGGATGAGGTCTATACTGAAAAATTGCGTCCCCAATTGCACTTCTCTTCAAAGCGGGGTTGGAACAATGATCCGAACGGGATGATGTATTACAAAGGGGAGTATCATTTGTTCTATCAGCACAACCCCTATAGCGCGCTCGGAGGAAATATTGGGTGGGGCCACGCGGTTAGCAGAGACCTGGTTCATTGGGAGGAATTGGGTGAAGCGATCCACCTGGATGAATACGGAACCATATTCTCGGGTTCTGGTGTGGTTGACTGGAATAATACCACCGGTTTCCAGACGGGTGACGAAGCTCCTTTGATTACCATCTACAGCTATTCCGGCGAAGTTGACGCAGGCCCATGGTCAGAGGGGCAGCCGTTTACTCAAGCGATTGCCTATAGCAATGACCGGGGCCGCACCTTTACCAAGTACGAAGGCAATCCAGTACAGGGCCGTGTGAGAGGGCACAACCGCGACCCAAAGGTCATTTGGTGGGAAGAAACAAAGGAATGGGTCATTATATTGTGGCTCGATGAAGGTCAGATGGCTTTCTTCCGATCAGCAGACCTAAAAACCTGGGACCTGCAAAGCATTCTGGAGACCGGTACCGCGAACGAGTGTGCGGAACTATTTCAGTTGGCCGTGGACGGCGACGAGAACAATAAGAAATGGATTTTTTACGGTGGAAGCGGCGACTACTTCATCGGTGATTTTGATGGAAGTCGCTACACGCCAGAAGGCGAACTAACACGATACTCTTATGGGAACTGCTTCTATGCCTCCCAGACCTTCAGTGATGTCCCGAAGGAAGATGGCCGCCGTATCCAAATGGGATGGGGTCTAAATCATGTCAAGGGCATGCCTTTTGATCAGATGATGACTTTCCCCGTGGTACTGACGCTACATACCACCGAAGAAGGTCTTCGTATGTTCGCGAATCCCGTGGAAGAAATCGAAAAGCTGTATGCTAAAGAGCATGCGTGGACAGAGGTCGCGATCCCTGCAGATGATAGCGTTCCCGCACCTGGCGTCGAAGGTGAACTCTTCGACATCGAAGCGGTTTTCGATGTCGGTGATGCGGGAGAACTTGGGTTGAGTATCCGTGGTGAAGAAATCGTCTATCACCCCAAAGAAGAGCAACTGGTTTTCGGTGAGCAAACTGCACCCCTCAAGGCAAAAGATGGCAGCATTCGCCTGCGGTGTATCGTGGATCGCACATCTGTAGAGATTTTTGCGAACGGCGGACAGATCTACATGCCATGTAAATTACGCGCTGATGATGACAACAAGACGATAGCAGCTTTCGCACGAGATGGTGCAGCAGAAATCAGATCCATCAAGCTCCGCGAACTTAAGTCCATATGGAAATAAAGAACCTGAAACCTAGCCTTCGCTTCCCTGCAACTATCCCGCGGTTTCGGAAACGCAGGCCGTAGTAGGCGGGTTGCAGGGCCAGGCGGTTCCGAAATAGGAGAAGTTTCATGAAATTCAGCTTTATGTATTTTTTATTGATGACTGCGCAGCGAAAGAACTCGTTGCTAGCGTTTTACTCGCTAAATACTGGGCTTCCGCTGGGCGCCCTAGGCCCATTGGCTGCGCTGAGGTCAATAGTTGTGTTCTTTGTGGGCGCATCGTGCATACCATCTTTTGCGGAGACCAAACTTTTCGATATGGATGAAATCCACGACGTGAGCACACTCGCAGTCGAGGTCATTAAAGACTGGCATGTCGTTGAAGGCAATCCGCCGACACGCCAGAAATGTGTCACTATTCGTGTCGGTGAAGCCTGGGAGGGGCAGGAATACCGTGTGCCTCTTCGTATGATTGTGCCAGTAGATCGCAAAGCGAAGGGATTCCATCTGACTACCGACTATGAAGAACCTGAGGTATTGAAAAACGATGCTCGCATCAGCAGTTTAGACGCTGCTCTTATTGCCGGCGGCGTTGGCTTGGTCCAGACAACCATCGGCGGTGAACCGCGGGACTTTCGTGAAGGATTATCCAGACGTTTTATTGAGACACTCAATCCTCATTATGCCGTCCAATACTGGGGATGGCCCGCAACTATCATGCGTGCAGTTACTGCGGCCTATGCTGAGAACGACCATTTCGAAAAGGGCAAGGTTGCCGCATCTGGCGGATCCAAGCATGGCTCCTCGCCAACGGTCTCACTCATCAGTGATGAACGAATCACAGCACTTTACTCAGAGGTCGGAACAATCTCTGATTCACCAATACGCTTATGCGATAGAAAGGCATGGGACGCCTTGGAAGCGGAAAATAAACGCTTCTTTGAAAAGGTGGACAAGGGCGAGATTCGTCTCGAGCGCGAAAAAGAATTCTACACGGGATTCATTGGTGGAACCTTTGGGCCCAATTACAACTACGAGGCCCTGGAAGCCGGGCACAGTTGGGATGACATCCGTAAACTCGCACTGGAAATGGCAGACTATATCTTCGTAACAAGAAACATGGATCAGCTAAGGGAAAGAGGCGTGGAGATGCTTTTTGATCCTACAACCCACGATTTCAATTCATACAGCATTCTGCAGGCGGCGCAAAACTTCCCAAGAATCCCCACGTATTATCAGCCAAACGGCGGACACGGGCAGGAACTACATCATGCAGCTCAAGAGAATGATAATTTACCGGCATTCATACTCGGGCATTTCTTCGAAGACTTAGAACCCATGTTGGAACCACCTTCAATAAGCCATGAGATTTCCGACGACAAACTTCTAGTAACCGTGCGTTTCGAGGACGGTCCAAAAGCGGAGAGCGGCAGAATATGGTGGATCTACGACCGGGGCCCCGAAGCAAGTGCAGCATTTCTATGGCAAAGAATCGGAAAAGATGACTGGAGTGACATGAAGTTCGATGCAGAGAAAGAAGCATGGACAGCGGAGATTAAGATCGATGAAAACGCTGCATCCCATATAGATTTCTTCAGCAATCACGGAAGGGTAGTGAGAAACAAATCACGAAGTTTCAAAACTTGTCTTTCCAGCCCATACACTCGGGTTGATCTCGTCAAGATCCGGGAGCTTGAATCCATCTGGAAATGACGAAGCTGGAGCTTCATCTCAGCTGACACAATCACTAAAAGACCTATGAGCCTATCTAGAACGATTACAACGATTCTTCTTTCAGCCGTCATCTGCATGTGCACGACACATTCATTTGCCGCCGATCGCGAAATTGAAATCACGGGGAAGTATCTGAACTTTCCTGTTTCGGAGGACGCGGACAAATGCCTCATAAGCCTCAAAATCCATGGTGAGAAAGTTCGTGAGTTCGTGATCAAACTGGCGCCTGCCGAACCTGATTACTGGGTCTATCTTGAAGTGCAGGATTTTATCGGAAAGCCGGGAGAGCTGGTCGCCTGGGAAATCTCGGAAAAACAGATCAAAAGCTTCGAGTCCGTTTACAGCGCTAACACCTTCCCAGGTGAAGCCGATCTCTACAAAGAGGAACTTCGCCCTCAATTCCACTTCTCATCCAAGCGGGGCTGGAACAACGATCCCAATGGGTTGATGTACTACAAAGGCGAATACCATTTGTTCTACCAACACAACCCCTTCGGCTGGGCTTGGGGAAATATGACGTGGGGCCACGCCATCAGCAAGGACCTCGTCCATTGGGAAGAGCAGGGCGACAAGCTGCATGCAGACAAGTTTGGCACCATGTTCTCCGGTTCAGGCGTGGTGGATTGGAATAACACGACAGGATTCCAGACGGGCGAGGAACCGCCCATGGTGGTCATCTACACGATGGCCGGCAACAACAGCCGTTGGTCCGAAGGCGAGCCCTTCACGCAGGGCCTTGCCTACAGCAACGACCGGGGCCGCACCTGGACCAAATATGCAGGCAATCCCGTGCAGGGACGCTTGAGGAAGGCCAATCGCGATCCCAAAGTTTTCTGGCGCGAGGAAACGCAAGAATGGGCCATCGTGATGTTCTTGCGAGAGGGCCGGGTAGCCTTCTTCACGTCGCCGAACCTCAAGCGCTGGGAATTGCACAGTGTTATGGAAACCGACCGCGACGAGTGCCCGGAATTAGTCGAGTTGACGGTGGACGGCGACAAGAATAACACGAAATGGGTCCACTATTCCGCCCATGGTGATTACTTTATCGGCGATTTCGACGGTAGAGCATTCACCAAGGAAACGGAACCCATCCGTTTTAACTACGGCAATTGCTTCTATGCGTCCCAAATCTTCAACGATATTCCCAAGGAAGACGGCCGGAGCATTCAGATCGCCTGGGGTAACGTCGAGTTGCCGGACATGCCCTTTAATCAGATGATGACTTTTCCGGTGTCGCTGACTCTGCGATCAACCGATGATGGCCTGCGAATGTGTGCGTATCCTGTCGAGGAAATTAGCAAGCTTCACGCCAAGGAGTACAAGTGGGAGGACGAGGATCTCGCGCCCGACAAGAACCCATTGAAAGACGTGAAGGGAAATCTCTTCGACATCGATGCCGAAATCGATCTGGGCGATGCCAATGAGGTGGGGTTCGAAATCAATGGATTTCCTGTAACCTATAAGGTTAAGGAGAATCTTCTTATCGGCGGCGAAGGTAAGGAAGGAAACGAGTTTAGCGCAGGAGAAACGGTCGCAACGCTCAAACCCATCGACGGTAAGATTCGCCTGCGCATGCTCGTGGACCGACCTTCAGTAGAAATCTACGCCAACGATGGCCTCGTCTACATGCCCATGCAGGCCGTCCGCAACCTGAACAATAAGTCACTGAAGGTCTATGCCAAGGGCGGCTCGGCGCACATACAGAAGCTAACCGTCCACGAGCTTAAAAGAATATGGCCTTAAGCGAGCCAGGCCATAAAGATCAGCTCCTCGCAGGTCGATGTTAGTAAGATCTGCGCCGCGCAAATTGATCGTGCTGACGACTCGGAAATAGACGCCAGCAGCCAAGTCCGTCGCATAACTGAAAACATGCTGCTGCGATTCGCCGTCGATGCGTTGGGCAATGACATCTCCAAAGTTGACCTAATTCAGGAGATCGCCGCTCGCCTGAACTTCGCAGCGAGGATAGATGGCTGTTCCAGCGGCCGGTGTAGAAGAAGTCGAGGTCCAGGAAAGCTGAACCTGGTCACCATCCCTCACGAACGACACTTGGATGGGCAGCGGCTCGAGCCGAGAAAATCGCCGACGCTTCATTCCCAATCTCCAAGCAAATCAAAACCTGAAGCATAGCTCCCGCGTCAACATGCATTTCGTCGTGCGCTTACCGAAATACCGTGATTCGGCACCCGTATGTAAACGGCGGCGGAAAAGTGTGGCGCTTGGCGGGGTTGGAATGGCGGTGAGA